>Ga0209367_1000601_pt1 | contig 37664 bp, 19 predicted proteins | sample WorMetLIZISLAND2_FD_187412 | JGI IMG/M metagenome (GOLD analysis project Ga0209367, IMG submission 187412) | Marine gutless worms symbiont microbial communities from Max Planck institute for Marine Microbiology, Germany - Olavius geniculatus... ...
GTATACTGCATTCTATACTGCATTAATAATTCATCCAAGGCCAGCAATCTCTGAGGCCAAAGCCAAAGCCAGAGGTTCTCACGAGGCCAAGGCAAAGCAAGTGAATTTGCGGCTTCAAGGCCAAGACCACTAAGTATGTTTGTAATAATTTATCTATGTAATTATTTACGTAGTTACTTTGTAGCATTGAAAGCCAACTTTATCTCATCTGAACTGCAATTAATCATAAAAATGCTCAGACAAACATAATTTCAATGCACAGATCACATTTATTACAAGTGACTGGTGGCGAAGGCAAAGGCCAAACTTCTTGGAGGTCAAGGTCAAGGCCACAATGTTGACAAGGCCACAATTTTTGGATCCGAGCTGTTCTTGAGATCGAAGACAGTACTCGAGGACCCATCTCTAGATCACACTCGGGAAGCTTACAGTGCTCCCCAGACCTTACAGCTTTGCAGCCCAAGAAGAGAACCAAACTTATAATTATGTTCAGTGTAGAGAATACATCAACAACCCACCAGACAGACACACACATGGACAGACATCATAGCTGGCATTGCTCACCCACAAACAATGTTTTCTTCAGAGTTTATTTATATTTGTAGCTATTCTATGTGAAGCTTTATAAAAATAATTGTCTCTGCAAAATACAGCGTGTTTTACATTTGCAACAAGGGAAAATATTGTAAAATTATTGCAAATTCAATATTTTTTTGCATTTATTTTGATAAATATGTATAAGATATGACAATCAGTAGTTAATTTGGGTTCTTGTCCATTAATTTACCCACATGAGAATTAACTGCTAAGTTGAAAGTTAGGGTTAGGGATAAGGTTAAGGTCAGGTTTAGGGTTATGCTTAGCGTTAGCGATAATGATTCGAATACAGGTGAATTAGTGGACTAGTACTTTAATTAGCATTTACAGTGGCATATTCGAGGGAATTATATATAGTGCCATGTAGAAATAATTCCCCCCCTCCCTCAACAATTCAACCTACACAAACTTTGCCGTTTCTACAAGACGTCAAAAAAAGTTTTTGCTTAACGGGAACTTTGCCCCTTGACCCCCAACTGAAAGATTCTGCTCCTGGACCTCCCTGAAGGACACTTGTAACTTGTTTTGCCTGAAATTGCAAAAAAAATAGCTAACAACCAACTTTTGGGATTTCAACGTCATTCAAGGTCGAAAGTGTCGGTACCCTTTAAAAGCCAGTCAGCATTAATTGCCTGATATGATTTATGCATCAAGTGTTGTTCATCTGCAACTGTTTTTTTTATGTTTTTACGCGTGACAGCATGTAATGCTTCGGGAGTCTTAGCCGTCGTCGAGGTGTCTGTCTTTCTGTCGGTCTGTCTGGACACCATATGCAGCCGTGAAAACGGTGCAAACTATAGGATCACAAAACCTTCGTTGTGGGCTGCCACAAGGACTGTAGTTTTTTTGTGACAAAATTTCGCGTAGTATTATTTTCAGTCGTGAGTTAAAAGTTTGAAGAGACACAGTTGCACTTTCTTGCCCCGAAATTTCTTAAAATGGAGATTTCCAGCCTTGTGATGTGTATTTTTGGAAGAAAATTTTCCGACGAGAAAAACACTTTCCGATAGGCTAAAATTTTGGGAGAGGATGTTATTTGCCTTTCCCTCCCCACCTGGCCCCCGCCACGACTCCATGCACTGCGGATAATGTTACAAACTGCTATGAGGCGTTGACGCAGTGACTTGAGTATAGTACCCCGTCTACACGATCGAGCAAACATCGAGCAGGCCTGATGGAATCCCGCCTGCCCTGGCTCAAATGTAGGCCTAAGCTTAGCCCACAAACTGATCACGTGTTATATAGACCTTCCAACTGCAACCCGTCCGCCCTGCTAATTAGCATGCTATTTACCATAGCTCGTCGAGCTAGCTCGATGTTTGCTGGATTGTGTAAACGGGGTATAACGTACGTACGCTGTCGGTAGAGCGTTGAACGTTCGCGTGATGGCGATGACGACGAAGATGACGACGATGATAAAAACGACTGCACAGAACCCGAAGAAAATGTTTTGATCGACACTGCCTAACCGTTCCAGCCACATCTTAGCCACACGAATAGGCCTACGTTATCCAACTGCAGAGAGAATGCGCTCTTCGATCGGAAATTATTTTTCCTCCTATACTTCAATCCTCTTATAGCCTAGCTGTCTGTCGTGTCGGCAGTGACGTAACCGCTCATAATCTGACTCCAATCAGGCGCGACGAGTGAAACGCGTCTCGCGTCTGTTTATCGCACGCCGCACGTCCCAGGCACAACACACCGTCGATCAACGTCGTGAAATAGGAACGCTTCATCACGGACTATACTCTACAGTTTCTCGATCTTTGTTGTACTCGCATAATACTCGCATAGACTGTGTTGAAACGTACACTACGTAAGCTTACACTATAGGCCTAGGCTAACCATTGCACGATATAAGCGTCACTATCGCTGTGAGAATGCAACAACTGTATAATGCTAGCAGATCTTTGGAACAAGTTTTCACAATGCACTGCTGAGCAGTAGAATGGCGTAGCACAATGTCATTTGTGTAATGTCTATGTCTCTATGCAATTGCGCTGAAGCATGTCTGCTATGCTATGTTCAATAGTTGTAATGTATATATCTATACGCCCTACGCCAAGAGCATTAAACACTGTGCAATGAATGATTGTGAGTAATATATGACAGTGAATAAATCGACTGTATAGCCAATACTGCAGACACTAAGTGTGCTAGTAGCCTATACAGGACTCGCTAGGGTTATCTTCACCGAGCACAGATTGAAGCTCAAAAGCAGGTTATGTAATCAAGGCCTATAGCAGCACCTTCTGCGTGTCCGTCTGCGAACGAACTCTGGGAGTGCTATGGTGCCTAAACGGATTATGATAAAATTTCGAGAGAGGTGTTGGGTGACCTAAAACACAATTGTATCTAATAGTTATAAAAAAAATAATTGTCATACAATTTTAGGATAAGTGCATCGTTACCCAAATGGACCATCAATCAATGATCACGCGTGAGAGCTATTGGAACTTGGAATTTGGATGGTCTCTAGGATTTACGGTTTATGGTTAGAGTTAGGGTTAGCGTATTTCAGAGATTTCATTGACAATAATGCACACTCAAACAAAACGTGTAACATTGGTATATAATTAATATTGATATATGATTTAAAATGGTTTCACTCCTGCACGGACTGATTATTTATGCATACAGTATTCACCATGTGCTTTGAAGCAGTGAGGAAAAAAACTGATCACAAAAATCAGAAGTCAGAGTTCTTGATCTTACTCAGACTCGGCCTACAGGCCTATTTGTCAGTGTGCGATCTGAGAGTCGGCTATTTAAGAACAACAAAACGAAAGCCTGGATTCAAAATTTTGTTATAGACACATTTTTCGAGTTAAAACCGCCTTTGCAATGCGCATTGTACAACATAGATGGATTATAACGGTCAGAAACGCTGTAAATACGGGATTTTTACACCACATCAATAATTAGAAGTGTCAGCCGGCAGTGCTGCAGTGGCACATAAAACGTAGTAACTAAGCTATCAAATACCCCTATACGTTATTAGTAAACAATGAAAAAGTCATGACCAAGGAAAAACGTCCACGCCTGATGACTATTTAATAGTACACTGAATAATAAACAACAAAAAACAACGTAACCGTGAAGTATCTGACAAAATCAATAATAAGTTACACTGTAAGTTAGCGAATTATTGAGCACTATATTTTTGCGCATTCCAAGATGTATTTTGTGCGTTCGGTGAGAAATAAAAAAAACAAACAGTGTCAGTGTCAAAAACAGTACGTAAATTTCTAAAAAAAACATCACAAGCTCATAATGATACACTGTTAAGCTTCAGATCTACTGCATCAGCGAGTAGCATATTTAACGCTAACAGACTGAGTGTCGCAGAGTTGCAAAATTCTTATTTTTGATTATTATAAATACTCACAAAAAAATCACTAGAACAGCAACAGTGTACCAAGAAAAGAAATTCAGCAGCAGTAGAAAACTGCAATAGCAACAATATGACTAAACTACAGGTCTATCGCTGCAAAGTCTGTAAAACGGCATCAAATTGTGATCATAAAATTGTTTGTTTGACGTAAAAAGTCGCTAGCAAATAGCAGTGAATTATATCTGTAGTGCTTCATTACCTTACGCAATTAATGACGACCTTAATCTGTTGTGAAGTTCTCATAATGTAACTGATTGATCTTCACAGCAGAATATCTAGTAGCCTAACTAACTATACAGATGCAAAAAGATCTGTGTATCAAGTCTAACACACTGCATAATTTTATAAGCCTACCGTTGTCAGACAACTAAGTTATAAATTACCAATCAATTAACCGACGATTCCAGTCCAGATATATTCGTTCAAACTTTCAAAACCAACATCACATTATTGTACCGAGCGGCCTAGAGCTAGTCTACGGAATCTAAGTGAAATTGATGGGTCTATAGTTTCACAACCACCAGAGATCTACGTTATCTGCAGGCTATACGACGGCGGAACTAGACGACAGACAGACAATGACTGCGTTCTTTTTCAAGAATCGGATCGATCTGGATCTATAGACTAATTTGTTAGACGAGATCGGTGGAAAAACGCTTTGATTACGTTGGATTTGTTTCCGTTTCCGCAGAAGATCGTAGTGTTTTAGTGGCATCCAAAACAGAAGTAATACGGGGTATATGCGAGTGAAGGAGCTTATCAAAAATCTCTTCACGAAGTCACGAAACCTCCGAGAAAACCCGGAGCTGATTTATGTAGAGCGCAGAGCGTTTTGCTCGGAGCCGATATAGAACAAATTTAAGCAGTTCAGATTGCTGGGATGTTTGAAAAAAAACGCAGTCATTGTCTCGGCACTGCAAAGTAGAACGAACAGTCCAATCTGTCAGGAGGATCAACCGTTGCAGCTGGTGTGGGTAGAGCTATAGGACGGTGGGTCGGAACTAGGCCTATAGGAAGCGCCGGGTGGTCGATAGACGGATCGTGTGCATGTTTAGTATTTGTGGTCGGCAACGAACAGAGACTTGCCGCCAGCGGCTCCGGCCGCGCCACCCTCGTATTGACCCAGAGCCGCCAGACCGTCAGCCTGTTGCCACACACAGATTCACACGTATGCAGTTTACAGGCCCACAAAGACCCATTTGGTCAATTAAGCATGTTCGGCAGATAGGCAAGGTAAGGTAAATCACCGATAGTCATCAGGGCTTTCTCACAGCTCTGTGACCGATGCGAACGGTGCTCATAGATCTCGGTTTCCATGCTCCCGAGCCACCAGTGAGCGCAAACACTGCAATTCAGCTATTATGGCGCGGAGGGCGAAAACTCCGCCATAAGCACATAAAACTGCCGTTACCTTTCCCGCGGCTAGGCCGGTACCAAATTATAGGGCCCACTTCTTGGCGACAGAGTTAGCGCAAGCCTGTTGATCATTGGTTGACGCGTACGTAAGCGTAGTCACGTAGGCCACCGAAGACGTTAGACGGTGCCTACTGTAATGCATTACTGCTTGCCCATTGGTCAGTTTGCATTCAGTTATGTCGTTTTGTGCACACTTGTAAGCCCTGCCATATCTCCAGCCAGACTAATTCGCCTGCACCAAACGAATGGAAAGCTGAGCTGGCCTTGGTGTTGGTTATACAACGAGATGGTTCACCTGTCCGCAGACAGTTATATCTCGGTTACACGATACAGCAAACGTCCAGCAAACTTCCAGCAAATGTATTCAAAATACACGTGCTATTTGCTGGACTTTTGCCGGACGTTTGCTGGATCGTGTAAACGGGGTATTAGTCACCCATCATATAGTATACTGACCACTTGATAGCGACCCGATCGGAAGTCGAACCCACGATCTCGTGATCGCAAGTCCAACGTTTTAACCGTTACACTGCCAAGCTACCTTACGTACCTTGGAGCGCCTGAGTAGCTCTTCCTGGGCGGGTTTAAGGTTCTCGGTCTTGCCTCCCCAGGCTGCCAGTACAGACGCCTGCAGAGCACGGCCGAAGCTGAAGGTGAGAGCCCACGGCTTGACGCGCGGGTCCTTGTTGATGGCGTTCAGATGAATTGTGGCCTCCTCCTCCGACTGACCGCCGGACAAGAATGTAATACCTGCAGCATCCATCGATCAGTCAATCACTCAACCAATCAGTCAACCAATCAATCAATTAGTCAGTCAGTCACAGAATCATGATTTTTAAACCGGTCAAAGAAATTCAAGCAGCCCCGTCTACAGTCACAGCGATCGAAGCTCGAAAAAACATGTTTGCGGGGAGTCTCTCTGGAAAGAAAATTTTTGAATATTTCTATTTAAAATGGCGCACTCTGGTGTACTTAATATTTTTGAGCGACGGCGCGGCCCCCAAACGACGCGGGGCCTTGGGTAACTTGTCCCCTTACCCCCCGCTCTCGACGAAACTCAAGTTTAGCAAACATCAAGCAAACATCGAGCAAACGTCACGCAAACGTCAAGCAGACATCAAGCAATTAGAGGACACGGCGTGCACACGTGTATTTTGAATACATTTGCTTAACGTTTGTTCGATGTTTGCTTGATGTCTGCTTGATCGTGTAAACGGGGTATTACGTACGTTTCGCCCCTTCGACGTTTCGCCCCTTGCCTGGGTGTTTCAGCTACAAAAAAAATCGCGGGCGACGGCAAAAACGGACGGACAGAAAAGACAACTGTGACGTCTACACCGTCTTCTCCGTCCAATTTCTTCGCCAAGTTCGTAGTCTGTTTATCTTCGCCGTCGTCTGATCTTTTAGTAGACCGAGACGAAATGTCCGGGCAAAGGGCGAAATTGTCAGGACTGAGAGTTAGAAGTTCAGTTATATGGTTAGGGTTCAGTAGACTGTGCAATGTATAGCTATAAGCGGACGGCCGGACAATGTCCCATACGTTTTCAAGAGGGGAGACATTTTAATGAGGGGAGAAAATTTTTAATGGTGTAGGCAAATTTTTCATGGTGAGGCGAATTTTTAATCCGGGTAAGAAGTCTCCCCCGGCGAAATTTTACCGGTAAATATCCGCCGGGGCGAATTTTTACTAGCAATATGTCGCCGGGGGAGACGTTTCAGGGGGCGATCTTATAACAGGACACCGGCATCAAGACGACATATTTCACCAGTTAAATTCCTGTGCTTCCGGTTGCAACCAGCAAAAAAACTAAGGATGGAGACGGGGAAATTTTTTTGTTATTTTTTTACATCACGACGTGTCGTGTAATAATTACCCAACAACTCATATTTACACACTAAATAGCACTCACTAGAGCTTAAGAAAAGTTGCTGTAATATTTCAGATGCAAAGTGTATTTTTCAGTAAAAACTTCAAAAGCATACTAACAAAAAGCCCAGCTGTCGCTAGGGTGGGGGCGGTGGTACTGGTTGTCACTGATCATGAAGGTCATACAAGGTCGATGATTTTCATTTCATCAAATATCGCCTATGTCACTTCTTATTAGTGATTAATAGTAACCTAGGCCCTATCTTGTACCGTTTAGCCACAGTACACCCGAAACAGATGACGGACCGACGGACAGACAGACGACAACCATGATAAAGGGCCGATCTTTAAGCTTATAGCTTAGCGGTTGGCTCAAAAACTGCACTGATATTTTTGAAAGTCTGATAAAAATTTTAGGGACGCGAGCTGTTTCTAGGAGCGAACGGCGACCGGAAGCACAGGCTATGGAGCAAGTATAAACATTCAGTAGCGCACCTGGCACGGAGGGAGGTACTCGTCTACGCAGAGCGGTGACGGTCGCCTCGGCGACCTGTTCTGGCGTATACTTGGTCGCACAGGCTTGACCCGCTGTCACCATGTTCGGCTTCAGCAGAGTCCCCTCCAGGAAAATGTGATGATCGGCAAGCGCCTTGTACACGAACGCCAGCACCTACGCACAGACACAAACAATGGCGCATTTTAGCCGACCGCACTAAAGCAACGGTCCAGCTATTGGTACGGTTGTAGTCTGACGTCGTCCGTCTGTCTGTCTGTCTGTCGTCTGTAAAGTACCCCTATGTAATGTGGCTAAGAGGTACGTCTTACCGGAAAACTGTCTAAAGAAGCAAACGGGGTTGCCCGACCGCTACCCTGTGGGGTATCCCCTACAACTCCCATTTCTTTAAACGGGGTATTACCTAACTGCACTCCAAATAACTGCGGCCAAACCGATCAGCTATAGCGGCATGGTTAGCCTACTGTCGACGGCCGACAGGTACCGATACTGACCAACGACCTATCCAACAGTACCACCATGGAACCCCTACGGATTGTTTTCCAAAATAAGGGGTTCAGACCCAAAAATTTGCATCGCCAGCATTTGGAGTGTTGCCGAAAGTATGTTTTGTTACGACTGATATAACTAGGTAAGTAACTGCGTTCGCATTTGCAGGCCTTCGTGCGTTTTATGTGCATGCATGCCTTCCCCCTCCCCCGAGCCATCAAGCACAAATATAAAAAATGAACTAATGATAACTGACGTCCTCCGTGATCCTTCTGGCAGTGTAAAGGTCATGAAGATGAAACGATGACGTAAGTTTAGCCTATATGATACGTTTGTCTGAAACAAAGGCCTTCACAAATCCTATCAGCTGACAGAAAGAAGAACTAGTATATAGGACAAAACGAAGTTTAACTACTACTCACGTCTTCTGTGACTCTGCGAGCGGTGTGAAGGTCATGATCACCGTCAGGCAACACCTCAGGCTCAACGATCGGCACCAGACCGTTCTGCACACGTCAAAATGGTTCACAAGGTAGTGTAGCAACACGGCTAATAATCACGTCATTAGCGCAAATTTTCAGCGGAGTTCGACGGTGAAAAAATTTTTAAGATCGGTTAATATTTGGCAAAGATATGGGCAGAAGTTTGGCGGCACGTTCAGGCTTTTCATATTCACTGATTTTTTTGTCATAGAAGTAATCCGCATAACTGAGATACGACAGAGAAAGTAAGCAAATACAAATAAATAACAAAGTCCCTATAATTTAATCAGCAGTACTTTTAAGCATTCGATCTTCGTATACAATTATTTTAAATCAGCGGCATCTTAACGTTTGTCGAGGAGCCGTCCTGGTAAACCACATTACGCGTTTTGCCCATCTGTCTGTCTGTCCGTCCGTCACACAGAGCCTTCTAACTGGAAAACAACATACCTAAAATTAGCACAAACGTTTTCCTGCAGCGCAGCAGTAACCAGTGTGCCAGATGACAATATTCTCAGTTCAAAAAATCGATAACAGAGATACAAACTTTTGATGGACGGACGCACGACATGTCGGCGCTAAACCAACATGTTTTTTTCTGCTTAAAAAAGAAAAGTTTGTAAAAAAAATAGTATTTAAACGTCCAAACGAGTTTAAAACGCATTCTCCTCTAGCGAGGTTTGAGGCGGTGCCAGGCCGAAGACGAGTTGTTGCATTCTCAGCTTCAGAAACGCACCTGCTGCGTACCGCTGACAGTGGTGACATTAAGCACTGACAATAGCCTATACCTGCTGGCAGATCATGGCATAGCGGGCGAGGACGTTGGCGTTTTCCAGCATGGCGAGATAGGACGGAGTGTGGCTGCTGATCTTAAGGACACATCGCCACTTGGCGAAGTCGCAGCCGTCCTTCTTGTACTGAGCACAACGCTCCGACAGACCATCCAGACCTATACAAAACAGAACACGAACAAGTGCACTCATTTGTTGCAGCGCAAACGAGGAGAAAACTACACTGTCAAGCCGTACGCATGGCTAAGTATGTTCGCGGTAGCCGCCGTGGCATGATGCGATACTTATAGCAAATAAGCAAACGTCTTAGCTAGCAGCAGCTATCAGCAGTGTAGTCCTAGCTTGCAAGGGTAAGGGTAAAGTATCGAAAATCCGGTCTTGTGACCTTGACTTCTGACCATAGATTTCCACCTGGCTCCGTAAAATTCGGGTTTTCAGCCCCGATTTTTGCATTTCTGACAAAAAATTTTCTCACAAAAGGAACACTTTCTGACAATTTTCCATAACAGCCAAAGATTTAGGGTAGGCAATTGCCCTTCTGCCCCCCTCCCTGTCACGACGCCACTGGGTGAGAAAAATGACGAAAAAGGAACACGAGAAAAGAGGAAAGGGCTAGTTAGAAAACGGAAAAGGGGAAAAGCAGCCCTCCAATTTTTAGAACACGGTTGCGCCGGTGGAGTCGCCTTTTCGTGGTGTAACCAACAGCCGGCTCAGGTTCGACTGCCGTCGAAAGAACGTCGACAACAAGCCTTGGCATGACATCTTGACGTCTCTGCGCCCGAAGATAGTCAGTCAAGCACAACGGCTGACTCCGTATCCCCCTCCCTCACTCTTCTCGTATCGTCTCCACTCTCCAGCATCGTCAAGCATCACTTCCTCAACCGTGATGATGCGTGACAAGAAAAAAAGAGTTGATAGGCTATTGCAACGACCTTATAATATCCACGTACCCTGTGTGGTGCATTCGCCGTCTGTTCCGGCCAGCGGCACGGTTCCAGTGTCGACCTTAATGCCGGGAATGATGCCGTTCGCCTTGAGCATTTCGACCATCGTCTGGCCGTTGCTGGCCTTCTGGTAGATGGTCTCGTGGAACAGGATGACGCCGCTGATGTGCTCTTTGAGGTCCGCTCCGCAGGAGAAAAGCAGCTCGCGGTAAGCACGGCGGTTCTCCTCGATATTTTCGACGTTGATCTGCGACAGACGCTTGCCGATCGTCGCTGCAACGGTCACAACAACGCAATTCAATTTAAATTTAAAGTGAAAATGCCTATGGTGCCGCAGACACTAGACATAACAGTCACCTATGGGAGAGAAACGAGAAACAGGCGGATCGTAAATTTCGTCTTGAATGATCTTAGACAGTGTGTAGACTTCACTTCTGCAGGTGACGGCAGGCTGTTCCAAGTTTATTTGCTACGGCGACAAAAAACGCACGGTCGCCGATTGTGAAAAGTAGCTACAGCCAGTGCCGAGATCGATGATGAACGCAAGCGTTGTCGACAACTGCAGGAAGTCCAACGACAGACTGCAGAGCGTCCAAATGTATGGTAGAACTACACTATACCGGTAACCAACAGCTGTCACAAAGAGCATATGCACATGCACGTGTCATTTAGGGGAGAGGGGAAGGGAGCTAGGGAGTTTAAAGACCCCCAATGATTTCTGATTTTATTTTCTGCAAATTTCCCTGCAAATTGTACTTTTGAAACAGCGTTACTGCTGCAAGAACAATGTATTATAATAAAACCCCACAGAGATTACCGAGATCCCCCCAAAGGTGTAGTGAAATAACGCCACTGGCACGCAGACAGGAGGTTTGTAATGTAAGTTTAAACTTTTCTTAGAGGGTGGGTTGCCTTGAATGCCAGCAATATAGCAAGTGGTTATAGGCCTATTAACGTCTTTAATTAAGCATTACCTGTGCTCTCGTCGGCGGCCAGAATGCCTTTGCCCGGCGCCACAATGGCGTTGGCAATTCGCCTCAACTCATCCTCCTTCTCTGGCGTGAGATAGTGTACGAAACGCGGCATGATGACGTCACAAGCACCTGCACCCGGCGAGCAACAAAAAACAAATTGTATACTGCATCACACTGAAACTGACAAACTGTACTTCACACGACGACCATTGTCTGTCTACTCTAAGCTTCTACCCCTAAAGTCGCCTGTAAAAATTTTCATGGTCGGGCCAAAGGGGGGGCATCGCACCGTGCCTCCCTAAATACGCCACTGGTTACATTATGACAATATGGAGGTGGCCGGATGCGACAAATTTCCCACGACACCGGTCATGAATTTCATAGTCTCTGCGACGTGTGTCGGTGTCACGAAATAGCATACAAACAGCAAGTACTTCATGAGACATTAAACATGCAGGTTTTAGATGTTTGATGATGCTGAAATGTGAAACGACTATATGGCGCTGGCCGCCAGATGAAGCTGTTTGTGTGTGCAATTAGACTTGAAAGCAAAATGCAGGGGGGGCGATTTAATCAGGGAGGTGATGTTATTTTAATGGGTGGGAGCGAATTTTCAAGCAAAGGGGCGGTTTTTTTTCGCTGCAAACTTCGCTCCCGGGACGATTCTATCTTACCAAGAGGGCGATATTTTAAGGAGGGCTATGCTAGGCCTATTTAATGACACCGACACACGTCGCAGAGACTATGAAATTCATGGCGGTACTCCACCGATTCTGGTGAAAGAGAGTCGCGACCCTTCCGTGAGCAGCCAGAGACACATCTCTATTTTAATTAGCACTTGCACCTTGACATCCTTCGTGGTTTTTTACGCACTCAACACTGCCGGCATGTCCACAACCACTACTGGTCAGGAGTCTTCAACTTGTTGAAGTTCGACCATACGCCGACCATACGCTCATTGCGTAGGCTAATCGTCGGTGCGCAGTAGGCCTGGCCAAACTCTTGCGTGCATTCATTTCACCAGCAAAGTAACCCACCCGTAGGGCGGATACTTTGCTAGTTAATCTAATACCGATATATCGGGGACATTTTTGAAGTACTTAAACGAAGAATATGCTTTTTAAACACTGCCAATACTGCAGTCGAGCGTTAATTACGGCTACAGCGTGTTGACTGAGAACGACCTTGACATTGACCAAGGTCGAGCCAAAACAAACGAGTCTAGCGTCTCGATTACAGCACTGAAGCCACTGTTCCTAACCAAGAACGAATCGTTCACAGCCCTACGCCGTATTTATTCAGACGAAATCACGTATTAACGCAAGCGAGAAATTAATGTGGCGATTTTACTCGGGCCGCTGGCTGGGTATTGATCAGTCTCAGTCGCCGCTGCCTGCTCCCAGTATCGAAACGGGACGAAAATCAATTTTTATCTAACCGAATAACTTCAGCAGAAACATACACGTGGCCGAAATAATACGTTACGAGAGAATAAAGTGTCGTATTTACCGGAAAATTCACCTAGAAGAACAGAAAGGCAAAGCACATACACACACAGCAGAACGCGCACACGATCGGAAGGCTGCCACCGGCTGCTGCTGATCTAGCGCTGGGAGGCTGAGCCAGACAGAGATGTATGGGGCGCCTGCTGCGGCGGAGGATGGGGTCCAATCACAGAGCTCGTTTATTAATAGAAACCTGCACCGAGAAGCGACCGGCTCCCGGCAGGATGTCCGACTCCGAGTCTCGCCTCCGTCGGTCTACGCAGAAAAGTGAGTATTTATAACCGTGTTAGCGACGTGGGAAGGAAAAGCAGCTGGTGCAGCTAGTGATGTCTAGGTGTGGATGTACGGTTGACCTATCCTCTGCCATGCAGCCTCTTTCATTGCACGGGCAGTCATATTCAAGACACGTTAAGAGCTACGTAGGCTATACGTAGGCCTACAGTAGGCCTAATTCAAAAAGTCACAATTGCTGACAATGTTGAACGTATTAACTAAGAAACTATATGTTAAAATTTGAAAGTTCGCTCAGTGCTATTTTTCCTTCTTCTTGAATTCTATACTCGGATTCGTAACTGCGGATAATGATTCCGGTGACTATGAGGCGCGTGCAATGGGCTATTTGTGACGCTTTTTGGGCGAGCTGGCGTACGGATTTTGGTTGTGCCTGGCAACGAGTCACCAGTTACGCAGATGAAAACACGTTGGAATAATAGTTTTGAGTTGTTAATGTAGTGGTGGAGATTATTGTAGAGCGCTTTTGATTCTTCTTTTGACGGTATTCTACTTTGTTGGAAATGTTCTACATTCGCTATAACTGGAAACGATTTTTTCTGCAGCCTATGTATAGTGTCTATCCACTCTCCCATGATATGTAAACAAAACTTTTCAGTACCAAGACCAAAACTTTCTGTTGTTCTCGAGGCGCCTTGAAACCAAAATCTTATTGTTTCACTGTTTTTAACTAACTGACCGCATTCAGTGCTATTGCCGCTGTGCCCAGTGGCGTAGCCAGAAATACAAATTGGGGGACTCTTCTTTTTTCCCTGTTTTTCCTCTGCTTTCTTTTCCTTTCTTACTTTTCCATACTCTTCTTTACTTTTCCCGCCCTCCACTGTTTAATACGGTCTAGGGGTATCACTCATGAAAACTCATATTAGCCCTACCATGGGAAAAAATTTGAAAATAAAGGTGCTCATAGGTGAGTTTTAGATCATTTTGGACATCAATATTAGCAACATTTTTATAAACCATATTTTATTGTGTTAAACTTCTGAATTTATATTTGGGCCTCTGCTTCTTTGCTCCCCATAATTGTCTATGCCACTGACTGTGACACAAATCAAAATGGCTATACAGTCATAGTCAAATAAGCGCAAAAGTTACTAGCCTAAATTCAACAAGAGGGAAAACGTAAAAAAAACATGATAATAAGGAATATGGTAATATAAACTTTTACCGCAACCAAAGCTACGTGCATGTAGAGAAAGGTTTTCTGGGGGTGGATCTTATATGTACGTGATTAGGTCAGAGATGTGCAGATGCGGACACATTCGTGGACAGGATGCTCGTTTGCAAGAATTCTGTGGATGCAGACAGGGATGCAATTTTTGATGGCTTTCCGGACACAGACACTGTGGTGTTTTTATACTGCAATGCTTCCACCTTATAGTAACAATAACAGTACAAAATTCTGCTCGCATTTGCAGCTTTTTTGCAGATGTTTTATGGGTTAAGGCTAGCCTTGAGGTTCAGTCAATTTTTAACATTATCATTATCGTTGGCTGTGTGGACATAGTCACAGACGCCTGATGGCTTAGTTTTGGGAACGCAGACACTACCCCATGGACGTGGTCACAAATGTGGACCCAAAATTCCAGGATCTGCACATCTCTGGTTTGGGTGTCTGAGGGCTGAAACGTTGGCAGAAGATTGAGGTCGAAGGCTGAGATCACATGTGAGGAGGGAGTGCAGTCTTTCATCAGTGGATAGGGGATCTGCGGAGTGGTGCATGTAAACTCTCCCAGTATGGACCATTGGGGTCCAGGGTGGACTCCAGCCGCAAACACATTTTGGGCATAGATGGGATGGGTCAAATATTGCATTTAGTGATTTCCAGACTGTGGGTACATGTGAAATACTACCCCGGTATTCAGAATATGTTGTGGATGTTGCATGCAGATGTAAATCAAAACCAGCACAGTTTGGCATACAATATTGTTTTTTTTACTTCCAGAATCATGGCACATTGGGAGGGAGTCTTACAACTTTAGCCATAATAACTTATTAGATGTAGTTCTTAGTAGGTTGTACTAATGATTGCGCTTATGGTACAATGTTATGTTTGTTAATCTGGTGTCTGTCTATTGTCCATAACATATGCATTTTGGCCACATTTTATGTACGTTGTACTAAAAAGAAGCCAAACTGTCTCTAGAATAGCTGACCATACTGGTTGTCAGTGACCTTCAAGGTCATCCAAGCTCATGTCATTTGAAAGCCACTGTGCCACTTCCTATTAGTGATCACTAGCAACTTTGGCATATCTCTCACCCTTTTCAAGATATGGAGAGTTTTCCATTGCATTTCCTACCCGCTTCATTCCACCCCTAATTTTATAAGGTTTCCCTTTCACTAGATGGCTGAAATTTTGCATACTCAGGTTCTCAACAGACATGGCTAATTATGTGTAAAGCTATTTTTTACGAACCACCAGTTAGCCAGGGTACATCCGTTACAGACCGACGGACAGACTACGAATGACAACCATGCCAATAGCTCGATCGTAGCTGACCCTCCCTTGGGAAACATGGGTACTGCGTGATTCTTTCCTACAAATACTTTAGTTGCAAATTGTGTTCAGGCCAGTGCAGAGAACAACGCGGCCACTATTGAGAGCCTATAGGAACTCACTGGTGTCGCATAAGAAATAAGGGATGAGGAGGCAGTGGATGCACGTGCTGCCCCTCTTGGAGCCTACTCAGTCATTCAAAATAGTGCCAATGCACAAAAACTTTATTTTCGCACACACAAAAATTTAAAACATTTTGAGGAGGGGTTACAAACCCCCTCCCCGGACCCCATCTTTTACTTGCCTCTCGTGATCAGCATCCATATCCTTGGCTATGCCATAGGAACTTGCCAATTCCTCATATCTATCTGTACATGCTCACCTTTTGTGTAGAACTGTTTTCCCGAAATAGGGTTCTGACTCTCCAAAAATTGCATGTTGCCAGGCAGTATACATACTTTGGTTATCCTATACAGGTATTTGATATATTGCAAATTTTTACAATTTTCAATGCACTTAGGGGCGCTTGGGTAGTCTCACATTTTGCTAGTTCTAGCAGGCAAGTAGCACAACTGACTACCGATGTCACTCCATTAATGAACTTTGTTGTTAAGTACTCAGTTAGTGGACATGAGTACTTTAGTTGTAAATTACTCCATAGTAGCAGCCCTACTGTGTAATACCATGTGAAATCTATGGTAGACTGGTGCTTTTGTTTATCTATGCTTGTTTTTGTTTTTATTGAGATTTTGTGAGAAAAGTTGCTATTATTTGCGATGAAGTTAGCGTTATCGTTGCCGTTGTAATAAATTATACCAGTCAATTTTATTTTGGTTTGTTTATGTTGTTTGTTACGCTGTAACGAAATTCAAATAATGACTGTGCAGTTATTCATTTCTTCCAATATGCTTATAATACAGGGTCTGGGTAAAATGCGAGGTGCGAGGCGCGAGGTGCAAGGAGGGTATAGTGCGAGGAAGCGTGCGAGGCGGCACGCGATTGGTCGGCTATAAATAGATTCCTCGCAGTTTACCCACCATTCTGAACCCACAGGAACGAGTCAATGGATTACGGCAATACGGCCCTGCGGCTGCCAGCGTGCGACCTGCGAGCACGGCCAGATGAAAGGCACAGCATGCACGCTGCACGCCACACGCCAGGGAGCAGTCAACAGTGCGATCAGCCAGGACTGCAGCTTATGGACTGCCGGATGACGGATGACGTTGCAGAGTAGTAAATGTGAGCGACCATTCAACTGGGAGCCTAATTTTCCACGGCTAATCGACTGATTGACAGGTGGTGGACAACAGAAATGATAGAACTTGGCATCAACAAGGAGACCCACAGCAGCATCTGCTCCTGCACATGCTGTTATGTGTCAGTAGTATAATGCTGTGTTGGATAGGCCTACAGTGTAGTACTAGGCTGCTGTACACCTTATGAGGCAGAGGTCTGTCTAACTGTGTCTAACTGGTGCCTGGGAGGCTGGGCCTGACCGTGCTGTACCTGGGAGACTACCCACATTGGCTGGTGTGCAGTAGCTGCTGCTGTCCACCCTGGGAAAATGTATAGTAGACCAGCTGACCACATACCAGGTAGTGGTCTCCCAGTGCAGCATCCTAACCACCAGCAGTATTTGAAGCCTCTTGATAGCTGGTGTCTGCCAGTTCTCATATTGATTTTTGGCTAGGTATTATACAGGGTGGGCAAGAAAAGTAAGTTATGGCACTTTGACCATGTCTTCAGTAAATATTGATCAATTTTCACAATTTTTTCACCAGTGAATTCTGTAAAAAAATTTGCTACTCATTGGCATGCACACCACACTTATTATGTCACTACACTACCTTGTAAAATGCAAATGTCCAAAAACATACAATGTCTACAGATGGACAGAAGGTCTAATGGTAAATTTTTAAAGTATGTTAAAAATGTTAAATGTTAAAATATGAGTTATAGTAAGTGTCAAAAGCATTGCAGGACATGAAATAAACATTTTTTTTTCAAATAATTTGAACGATTTTACTGTGCAAAAATTGTCAATGTACACTATTGCTGGTTGATGGCTGCAATCTTGCTCAGTTAACTACATTAACATACAGAGCAATGTGTTTTCAATTGTGCAGCCCTACAAGCTGTGCATTATTTTTTGAAACATGAAAACTGACTCAGTAGCTACATCTAAACCTTTATGACACTTATTATAACTTATATTTAACACTTTACTTGAATACTTCAAAAATTTAACACAAAATCTTATTACCATTTGCAGATATTGTACATTTTTGGATATTTATATTTTACAAGGTAGTGAAAACATTGTGAAAATTGGTCAGTATCTAGTGAATATATGGAAAAAGTACAATAGCTTATTTTTTGGCCCACTTTGTACACCACTCTAAAAATATGTGATACACAGTGCAGCAGTAGTAGCTTTCAGTGTGTGGTCATCCAACTTTTAACACTGCACCTTAATGTAGCCTCAGACAGGCTGTAGGCTGTAGGCCTACGAATAGTGGATACAGCTGCAGGCTGTCTCATAACAGCGACACTGCAGTTTTCCCCACTGATAATTATGCACTGAGTCAAGTACAGGAACTTTGCAGACTTGTGTTTGCATTCTGTAAAAAAATCCTATCACCCTGCTGTGTCTTAACTGGGGCACGCATTGTAGAAATTTATATTTTGAAAATCAAGAAATGTGGACCACTGTAACTAACAGAATTAGGCCTAAGTAAACTGCAGTGGTGTGTGACACAAAAATATGCAACAATTGGGAGGCATTTGAGATTAAATGGGCGTATACTGGTATTCAGTCGATTAAAGTAGATTAGGCTTACCGGTACTAAAAATTCTGCTTCATACAAATGCTATCACAGTGCCAGTGCCAAAAAGTTTGAATGTGCGTCTGTCCTGCTTTGTGACTTTATGCATCACAGCATTATCCTACTGACGACAACGGTTTCCTGCTGCGCGTGTTCTGCTCCCCCACGCTGAGTTACATCACCTGTGAATGACAATTAACGGTCGTCACCGCTACACATTAGATCAAAGCACTCCGTCGCCTGCAGCCATTGTCTGCCACAGTCCTACACAGTGCAGGCAGCCTCGCAAATTACCCCGTTCCTCGCACGAATCCTCGCACACTCCCCTCGCACTATACCCACCTCGCACCTCGCATTTTACCATCATCGTATAATACACACAGCCTAGCGGGCGGCATTATGCACGTAGTTAAAAAAATCAAGTGTATTTTTATTTATTAATGGAATGCCGGTATTCTTTTGTCCACTTACGTTTATCGCGCTACTTTTGAATAGTCATTGTCTTTGTTGCTTAGACCAATATTTGAGTTTTATTTATTACTTGAAACCAACATTTGCTGTTTGCCGTATTCGTCGTCTGCTGATTGTTTATTATGTCGGAATTTTGGACAAGAATCAAACTGTATTTACAATTTTTGAATTCTACATACGATTTGGTTCTTGTCCATTAATTCCCTTGCACCCAAATTAATCACTACGGTTAGGATCAGGGGTCAGGGTGGGTTAGGGTTAGCATTGCATTCACAAAAATAATTTGGGTTTAGCTGAGTCAACGAACAAATATCTATGATTTTTTTGTTTTTGGTTTGGTGGGTTTTAGTGACAAGTGATAGTATAATTTGAATGGCGACAAAACGGTGGCTCAGCCTGGTTTTCTATATACATTTTCCTGCTTGTGTACTTTTGTTACAGGTTTGAATGGAAGAGACAACCAATCAATGATATAACTGTTGGATTGGTGAACTTTTGATTCGTCTTAATAATGGATGGTCAGACTTCAGACTTGGCTGCAAAGCAGGGAGATAGTGATTCTGATACTAACGAAGATCTAGCAGAAGAGGCAGCAGCAGCCGATTGTGAGTTGAGCCGTAGATTGTTTAACGATACGGTTTCTCAGTCGAAGTTGGATAACGAATGTTGCGACAACAAATCTGATTTTACAGCTGACAGCGAACATTCGTTTGATGTCGACTCTGGCGATGTCACGGCTGAAGCGCTTAGGTTTATCAGATCAGGTGTGCACGAGTCACCAGAGGCAGTGGACGATGCTGATCTATTTTCTGGGCCGGACGAGTGGAGAGATATCTGGGAATGGGAAGTGGGCAAATGCAATCGTATGATTGCGGACCAGAATACTCAGCAGTACGATGAAGCCGAGAACTGTACTGATAGCGACGAATCGGTGAAGGATGGTGATAGTGAATCTGATGGCAACATCAAAGAATATCCTTTCATGCTTTGTAGGCCGGCAGGAACATGGACTTTTGCCGACAGTTCTGATCAGACAACTAACGTTGTTTCGTCTTCAGTTCTAGTTAATGAGCCAGTATTTTGTAGTACTGGTACGCAGTTCGACTACACTGATTATGCCAACACCGACGCGGCTGCGTGTGGTCGAGTGTTGAGTGACAGTGATGCTATTCGATCTGTGCTAGACGAAGTCGTCACCAGTTGCATAGATGATGAAGTAATGTGGGACAGTACAGATGAATCTGGTCTAACCGAACTTGACAGACAAAGGGACATCAGACCTGATAGGCCTATGCAATTCTCTCAAAACTTGACAAGTAACAGTTTGGAAGGCAGAGCTTTATCTATGCGCATTCCAACAGCCAGCAGCTCTTCGTATGAACATCAGGAATTTCAGGATCGTATTTCTGCGGAAAATAGTCGTTCAGAAAATGGCTTTATGTCTGGTTATGCTGCTTCTTCCCTGTTTGCACAGAGATCGACGTATGGTTCCGGTTCTCTCGGCAGACAAATAGACTCCATGTGGAACGCACCCCGTACACCACCGAATGCCGATGATGACGGTTGCAGATGGAAACCGAGAAAGTCATGGAGAAAAAATTCAGCAGGTAATGCAGCCCTCTCCATATTGGTTGTAGTAGTAGTAATGGCAGCAGCACATGGGCAATGGACATACTACAAGGTCAACTCAGCCTTCCATCCCTCCGGGGTAGGTAAATCGTGTACCGGCCTGTCTAGCTGAGGTTGAGGCGGGGCACGTTCACCTGTGTCGGATAGCAGGTAACACTGTGTGATCCCATATGGCAGATGATGCTCCTTAGCTCTGAGGTGAGTTTCCTGTGAAAAGCTAAACCATTATACCATAACCAACTTTTTTTTTCTATCTTTGACTTTATTTAAATTTGTTTTGATGGTGCCTGGTGGAATACTTTTAATTGTTGACTTTCCAAGTGTCTGTTTGTTCATTCATATATTACTTTTGTGACATCTGTCATGTGTAGGGCTCACAGTTTTCCGCGGGCCGCGGAATTTCGAGCTGAGTCGCGGAATTTGCCATTTTCCGTGGAATTTTGACATTGCCATGGAATTTGGCAGAATTTCGAGTAATGACCGATGATTAGTACAATCGTCAGCTTGATAACATAATTAGACTAACTATATCACAGAGAAAAATCTAACTAAACTGCCTAAAACTGCATCCTTACTAATAATTACCATCCTATACGGCACAATCATAAATAAGCACAATGTGACTAATTGAATAATAATTGAATAATTTTGAAAAAAATTGATAATTTCCTTTGTATGTTGCTAGCATAACTGGGCACTAATGCCATCTTCCAAAAAGTGAAGTTTTTTTGTCAGAATAGAGCTTAGTTTATGCACAAATGGAGGGCTGCGGTACACCGCGGAATTTAGACAATTTTGCCCCAGTGAGCCGCAGAATTTTGCAAACTGCCCCGCGGAATTTGATAAAAATTTTCCGTAACTGTGGGCCCTAGTCATGTGTGTTGATGGATTTTTTTGCTAGCACTCAGAAGGGACAAACGGTGGACTTGTTTGGGATTGGGTTTTTAAATAAGAAATACTGACAGTGAAGAGAACACAGCACTCTGGATGTTTCATTTTCTTAACTGAACTGGATTGAATAAACTTTGCCTTAGATACCAGTGCTGATTTTCACTGACTGAACACTGAACAACTATATTTGGATGTTTCACTTTATTCAAATACTGGTACCGGTATATAGACGTTTTCTTGAGGCTGAAAAAGTATTCACATTCGTTATTCGACCAATAGTACAGTTAATATTCGCATTCAGCGGATACAAATATTTTCGCGCTTTGTCACATTCCTACTGATAAATTTATATTTCTGGTACACTGGTACCTTTGTTTACCTATGTCTGTTTTTGTTTCGTTTGTGATGTTGTAATTATTAAATTTATTTCTGACTAGGCTGTTGTTGTTGTGACCACTGTAGTGAATTATTAAAGTCAATTTTATTTTGTGTCTTATTTGTTATTATGCGATAAACAGTCACTATGCATGAAGTTCAAACCACCTAGGTTTAATGTGTAGTTTTATTGCTGTTTCACATTTATATATGATGACATAGATGCTAGTACTGCAAATGGTCATTGTCACTTAACATCCAATTTTTTTTCCTGCAGACATTTTTGCAATCTGTTTTGTTTGATGTGTGTGGTACTGCTGCTGTCACAGATGGATTGGATTCAGCTGGTTGCAGTCCAAAAGATGAGGAAGATGACGACAGTGACATTGAGACGGCAGAGAACTGCGGCGCAGCTGCATCGCTGAAACCCAACAAAATCTCGCCGGCCGCTGGCTACCACGCCGGCTCCAGTTACTACATACCGATCGCCAAGCAGAAGAGCTGGCTGGCGAGATGCGACGACCGTGAGCCACTGCCATCGTCGGAGAGTAACAACTTGGGCTTTACGGATCCTTCTGACAACTCATTCTATAACCGCTACAGCCAGCTGAGGCGCTCAGATGATGGTGCTCCCGCTGGGCGTGGGTTCACTCCAAGCAGTGACGCAGTGATGGAGAGAATGATGCGGAGAAAAGAGGCACGTCGGCAGCGGGAGCGAGCCAACATGACCGAGTCGGATTCGGTCGCAGGCTACCGTGGCGGTGACTATTCCATCGATGAGCTGATCGAGTACATCGATGCCAAGCCTCCGTCGACTTCAAAGTCGGAACGGCATAAACGGACCAGTAATCGCAAGAGTCGGAAGAAGAAACATAGCTCAAACAGGCCGGCAAAATCTACTGGTGATGTTAGCTCTGCCACACCTGTCAGTAGCTCTTGCATAGAAGGTGATACCATTTTGGATAAAACGTCTCCGGAAAATTTTGCTGCGGAACCTACAGTGGATACCGACAGCGATGTCAGAACTACGGATGAACGTGTGACATCCCAGTCATTGGGTGATGATGATAAAGTTGATTTGGCATCTGAGCCTATGTCCGAATTACCATTATGCTCTGACACTTTCTTTCAGATGCAGCCTGTAGAAGGTTCCAGCAGCAACACAAGCGATGCCGACAACGCTTCAGACAGTCGTACCGATGGCGCTCTCGGAAATTACGCCGAGTTTTTTGATCGCTGTCGAGAATCGGTGGACATGCCATTTCCAAGAACCGGATCTCAAGCTTGTGACATTGATGAGAATCTCTCTGTAAAACTTGACTCTGAACCGATCACTGTGCCAGGTGCACAAAGCACTGAAACAGTTACCAGTGTTGAAGTTGACGAATTTGTGACGGCCGCGCTCAGTAACTGTTGTTTAGAACAATCCAGCAGCACCGTGTCAGATAAGGGAAGTACACGCGATAGTGTACAGTGTGACAAAAGCACCAGTATCGACACTGATACAAATTCGCCTGGGGCTGAAATGATAGCACTGCGAAATACCGAAAATTGCAGTCCATCTGTTTCATCAAGTTCTATTGTATTTACAACAGATTCCATAGCAGTAGATTCAATCCGTGGCATGCAGCGTCGCCATTCTGATGTACTGGCTGGTACAGCAGTTTTTCAAGCAGTTGCTGGTCAGTCAAGTGAATCTGTGCACGGTATGCAGAATGTTCCCAGCACTGATGCTGGGCAGAGCACGCCATCCAGCAGCATTTCAGATGCTCGTGACTTTCGTGACTTTGACTTCCAGTCGTTGGCTGATGACATGTTGTTGGATTTTCATTTCTCTGCGCCGACTTCCCACGAAAGTGATTTCACAGTTGTCACGCGGAGGACAAAGAAGCGACAATCGAGGTCGAATGCTGGCGCTGCTGCTGCCGGCTGCTTACGGAGGACGTTCTATAATAGAAATCGTCTAGATACTGGTCTTGCAATTCGTGACTGGCAAAACCATTGCCGGAACGAATCTGTCGTTAGGGATTCTGCCATAGTACCAACTACTGTTAATGTTACACATTCAGCTGCTTCAGGTAATTTGGAACTTCATTCGTTGACAGTCAGTCAGCTGTCTACGTCTAGGATACCTTTAGAAGTATCTGTTGGCACTGAATACTCATGTACTGAATCTGATACTAATATCGTTACCGACACTGTGCTTGAATCAACACTGAGTGCTTTATCTTACAGCAAAAATACATTCTCACAGAATGCCACCAAGTCGACGGCCGTGCATTCTTGTAAGACTTCACAAACTCTCTCATCTATCGATCGTAGAACTCAGGAAAACGTTTTCTTGGACACACGACGACCAAATGCAGGTGCCACACCATCCGCTGCCTTTTCTGAACTCTCGTTTTGGTACGATGTTAATATTCCTGAGAATCAGTCCAGTTTAGTACAAACAAACACAGCTATGTTATCTCCAGCTTTCAGCATCAGAGAACCGGGAGTGAATGTGGAAGATTCATCGATCGCAAATTTTTCGACATATTCGGTTGCAGCCGGTTTGGCATCATCACTAACATGTACAGTCAGTGCAGATACTCATTTACACAGTTGTGCATATCCGGTTGTTGCTGCTGGCGATAGTATTTCGTTGACAGTAGACTTAAATTCATATCCGTTAACAGTACCTGCTCATGGTGTGAACAACTACCCACAGTCATCTGTACAGTCACCATTGTTATCTCACATACCTGCCTGCTATGTAACTTCTACGTCCAGTTCTACCAGTGACACTGTGAATAATAGTGTGGGGCATTCTGTTGGTGATGTCATCAGGCCGGTTGTTAGCAGTACTGTCAGTGAGCAATCGCCTGCTGACATCAATGTTTCAGCTACAGATTCTGTTCGTCATTCTACAGACCGTGATGGTCGCCAGCTTTTTGATCTCGAAGCCGCTCAGCTATTCCTGTATACTGGTCAGTTGATGTGCTGATATGCACTGCTATTCGTGTAGTGATAATTAGGGCCCACAGTTTTTCATGGGCTGCAGAATTTCTAGCTGAGCTGCGGAATTTGCCCTTTTCCACGGAATTTTGATATTGCCGCGGAATTCTGCGTAAATTTTACAGAAGTTAAGAAATGATTGATGATTAGTATGATCGTCGGATTGATAATGTAATTAGACTAACTATATCATGGAGAAAAATCAAACTGAACTGCCTAAAACTGCATCCCTGCTAATAATTACTATCATATACGGCACAATCATAAATAAGCACAATGTGACTAATTGACAAATTGCACTGTTGAAAAGAAAAGAGATCGATAATTTCCTTTGTATGTTGCTAGCATAACTGAGCGCCATGCCAGCGTCCGAAAACTGAAGTTTTTTCAACAGAATAGAGCTTAGTTTATGCACAAACAGAAGGCTACAGTAAGCTGCAGCACAGAATTTGGACAATTTTGCCATGGTGAGCTGTGGAAGTTTGCAAACTGGCCCACGGACTTTGGCAAAATTTTTTGCGGAAAACTGTGGGCCCTAGTGATAATATTATTATGTTTCTTGCGGCCAAGTAGCTTGGTAGTGTAATGGTTAGGATTGTTGGACTTGTGATCACGAGGTCATTGGTTCAACTCCCCGTTGGGTTGCTATCAAGTTGTTAGTACTTGGATGGGTGACTGTCAGCAGACAGGTATTTAACCATCTCAGTATATAACCAACACTAAGGTTAACTCAGCCTTCCATCCTTCTTGGTGGTTAAATTGAGTACTGGCCCGTCAGGCTGGGGCTCTGGCGGGATGCAGGCACCTGTGTGAGGTGCCAGGTAACACTGTGTGATCCCATATGGCAGGTGACGCTCCGTAGCATCGAGATGGGTTTCTTATGAAGAACTTGACCATTTAACTTTTTACTATCTTAATATACCACATTACAAGTCTTGCTTGTCTGTCCACGACGTCCGCGTCCATCTTGTATGGGCTTCTAAACTTGGAAATGAAAAGGCATAGAACCAAAACTGGCATGAACATCTCCCATGACAGTGAGTAACCGCCAACCGTAGTCCCATTTTTAGCTCAAGGGGTCAAAGGTCGAGGATGGCCACAATGTTAGTACTGGGTCAGCCTGTGTAGTTTCTTGTCTGACTTGTGTCATTGACATGCATCATGATCTGTTGATGTTTTTCTTTTGTGTATTTTTATTCCTGTGGACTGTGGTAGGGATGCTAAAATTTGTAACCACAGTAACAAAATATGTTGTGAACGATCCTGATAAGATTATGCCACAACTGTTTGAACTAAATCTGAAAATAGTGGAATTTACATGATGGACTTTTAATGCTGCAGTCTATCTTTTCTGATGATAGAAAATTAGATTTTTTAATGCTGAAATTATGTTTATTTGGTTAATAGTAGCCTAGTTGTAGTGCAGTGATGCATTTTTACTTAAACCTTTTTGTGATGGATCACATAGAGGTGTGTACATCTCTTTAATCTTTTTAAACTGCTGTGCTTTTTAAGTACTTTGTGAATAAAGAGGTTGTTTCTTCTGTTAATGTTTTCTGAACTTGTGTGTTTGTAGAATTTCAGCGGGTGCTATCTACAAGAAGCCAAAGTGCGTACACTGCTTAGACAGGCTTCTATACACATTTTGTACCATATATTATTATGTATTTTTTGCTTTTTTGCGTGTAATTTCTTTTTTTATCCATCACTTAAACAAAAGTCTTCTGCTACTGCTGCTGAAACTACTATCTTTTGTTGTTTGAACTGGCCATTTTTAAGCTATTAGATGCCTCAGAAGAAGTGATGTTATTGGTTTTTTTTGTCTCTTGCACCACAATCCGCTACAGTCCAAAGTTGATTAAGCCCATTCATAACATTGTAGTGTTGTGATCAGACCAAGCAGAAAAGCGAAGAAACATTTACTATTTAAAACACCATCTTTTCCTTTCATCAGAGTGTAAAGTGTTGTAACACTGAAGTGTACCGGTAATGCATAGTTGTGTCTGACTGACTTGCGTTTGCAAGTTGCAAAGTTCTCCTTTCTATGTAAGGTCGCATCTGTTCATTCACCAATGTTATGCATGTGACAATAACAGAAGATATGTTTGTTTGATTGACTTATGTAGCATTATGGCGTGCGGGATGTCAACTCCCTTAACCCCAATTTTAGCTTTTCAGAAATTTTTTGTTATTGTCCAAAACTTTTCGTCTGCCAATACAAACTTTGAGCTGAAAAATCCCAATTTTGTGGTTATTTGGAGACAAAATTGAAATTCTGAGCCTGCATCTCTGTCTGAAATTTGTAGCTGTTTGTTGGAAACTTGCAACTTTTTACCATCTTGCACCCTTTTATTGCCTTCCTTCAACCTTCTTAACCCACAGTGCTGCAGATCAGTATCATCTGTTTTGCTTGTCATATTCTCTTTTGATGGCGCTGTTGTTTAAAAAGTTATGGGTATAGCTTTTATGGGAAACCCATCTCAAAACTACAGAGCATCATCTGCCATGTGGGATCACACATGGCGTTACCTTTCACCTGACACAGGTGAACATGCCTCGCCTCAACTTGAGCCATGCAAGCCAGTACTTGATTTGCCTACCCTGGAGGGAGAGGAGCCTGAGTTGGCCTTGATGTTGGTTATGTACCGAGATGGTTTATCTGACCGCAGACAGTGACCCATCCAAGTACTAGCCACTTGGTACTACACCATGTCCCAAAATTAGCGGCACTCCTGTTTCAAATATGCCTAATTCAGTTTGTGATTTATGGATTTCAACAAAATATCGTACACTGCACTACCTTAATGTTATTTACTGTCACACTCATTATGATGTACGCACTTTACCTTGTGTGCTCAATGTTATGTCATCATGATGTCAGAATTTGTTTACATTGCGGTTACGTTCAGTGCCTTGTTATTGACAAAGGGGTCAAGCAGCAGTGTACCCGCCTTAGAGTTAGAGCTTGCGTCAAGGCCAAAAGTGGCCACTTTAAGCACAAACTGTAAAGACACGTTCAGAATGATTGTCTGAATGACTGTTTCAAATTTTGTAAAAATCTGTCAGGTATTAACGATTTTACACTAACTTATCTGTAGGGTTGCTACTAGTTTTGGGACACAGTGTATATAGCGAACAGATAAGGAATCAAACCAACACCTTGCAATTACAAGTCTTACATTGTATTGTTACACTCATATTGTATATTGTTGTGTCATTGTACGCTGCAGATCCGGAGGATGTTCATTTTGCCACTGCTGACAGCAACCGGTCTTGACCAGTGACACATTGTCCACACCACACTGTATCGTCACACAGTTTGTTGCTGCGTAATGTATCTGTGCTACGGCCCAACCTATTTCACCATTATCTGTATGTGATGTGATTTGTGTTATTTGCAGGTTTCCGTGTGATTGGAATTATCCGTGAAATTGTGTACAGTTCTAAGATTTTTGTTTTTTCTTGTATTTTAGGTCATCTTTTCGTTGTTTAATACACAATTTTTGGTGCATTACCTGTGACTGATAGTGATACTGATGACTGATGATTTGAATAAAAGACCAAATACAGTAATAACACCTTTAATTTGGCTATGGTGTTCATAATATATTTGCCATCAATATGTAACTATAGGCATGTGTAGCACAGAAAATTAGATGACTTTGGGTCGTTTCTACTATCCGTGTCATTTCCGTGTAATTTGCAATTTTTTCCAGAAACATTTGTGTAATTTGAATTAGGTTGGGGCCTAATCTTCACATTTGTTTTCCACTGGCAGACTGCACTGATACATTGCAATTGATGCCAGTTGATATTTTGCAATGCCGTTAAGTGAATTTGGCATTTTGGAGGAACTTGGTTGCGGACATTTCAGTTTGGCAGTTTGGCGCTTTTGGCATCGTTCGTCGAGTTTGGTATTGAATTTTCGAGTTTGGCAGCAGCACTCAGTTTTGACAGAAGATTGGCATTAATTGCTGCAGTCAGGAATCATTTTGTTGTGAATGGTGTTGTTGGAAAAATGGCATTTTTAGCAAGATGCATTATATTTGTTATTTCGAGCAGTGAGTTAGCAATCTGGTGAAATTCATCGGTGAATGAAATAGTGCCAAGTATTCTGACTGCTAAGTTATGCCATGTATTGTTCTCTCCTGTTTAGATTAGGGCTGTACCAAATATTCTATTCGTATTCTGTTCAGTTCGAATAGTAGGCTGAATAGTGTATTCGTATTCGGCCGAATAGTAATGCTAAAAAACAGGCCGGATACGAATAATAAGCATTGCACCATTGCCACTCGTTGTCTCAATGTTCCTGCATTTAGTCTTGGACAGTTGCTGTCTTAGCAGCATAATGCCCACTCATGATGATGCACAGCATTTCTTTAACAATTTATTCTGCTTACTGTCAAGAATCTGTTGTGAATCAGTCTCGTTTTTTTGTTAGTGTCAGTAATCAGTAATGGTGTCAGAAATTACAAATTGTCCAGTTTGGAAGTTTTTCAAGTGCCCTATTCCGAAATTTTTTCTCTGCATCACGGTGAAACTAGAGCACTGTGTATTGTGTTTAAACTTGAGACAACTATTCATATTATATTCGAATTTGGCCGAATAATATCAAAAATTATTCTTATTCGGCTGAGTAGTAAAACGTACTATTTGGAACAGCCCTAGTTTAGATGCTGTTGCTTGCTGCAAGCAAAATCTCAGTATTAGTCCAGTTTTGTTACTTTTCCACTGTGCTGTTGTCATAATTGTCATGATCCCATCAGGGCCATATTTTGACCAGATTAAGGCCCTGTTCACAAAATTGCAGCGGCCCTCATATGAATTTTCTGTCATTAGCTGACATTAACCTACCATGAATTTAGCATTCAGCATTACTGCTCTGTGCAATGCGCAGTGTTTCTGCTATTACCTAACTATATCATTCTGAATTTGGAAGCTTTACATGCACCCCTAAGTGAACTTTTAGTTTATTGTTGCATTATGTTGAAAGGGGTCCCATGGGAACAGAAAATGTCATGCTAATGCCTGACTTCGTATGGCCTGTGGGGCCATCTTACTGTATTGGTTTTTGGCCAAACATGACCTGAACATAGTCGTATCTGCCTTCGATACAGATGATGGCAAAATGTTTATTCACAGGTTACAGAGTATTTACATGAATATCATTTTGTGTGTTTGATGAATTGGTACATCTTGTATCGATTCACTTTGGTTGCCCAGAAGGCAGCTAAGGAGTTGCTACAAAGCACTTGCGAAAACGTAGCCTGAATGTAAAGGTTTTGTGTGTCGGTAATGCCCTATGTTGCTGGGCATTGGTGTACTGGTATTCAGTGTGCAGTTGTTATTTTCATACACAGGTGCGTACAGTGATGCTTTTGTACAGCATGTCATTAGTGGGGGATGAAGATGGGGTTCATCGCATCCCTTTTCTAGCCATTTATGTCGTCTTTGCTGTTCCTGTTCCTGTTCCGATCAGACTTAGTGATCTATGTGAGCATGTTAGCTGCCCGGAGGTCACATGAACACATTTTTGCTGAAAAGAACATTTTTGCAATGTAATTTTTTTTACGAATTGTTGACCAGAAAACTTAAGAAGTAACTTAGTTTAATGCCACATTTTAGTGTATTAGCAGAAGCAGACCTATTTTGGCACTTGTACTTTTCGGGAATTATATAACCCTTTGTTATTATGTGTATGTGCAATCCTGCCTGGAAACGCCGTCCCTGAAATGACCTATACTGTGTTGGGTGGGACGTTAAACCCTACTCACTCACTCTCTAAGGCGGTTTCACATTCACGACTTGGCTGTCATTGATAGGCTTACAACTCCTCTGGTGTTATGTAAACGCCATTTTCCAGTTATGCAAATAGATATTTGGATTTGTGTTATTGTTGAATGTGCCTTTCTGTTCACTGGTGATGGACTGCTGTCATTTTCAATGTTTCTGTAAAGTGTTGTTTTTGAATGTTTGATTAGATTATTTCACATTCTTCGTGATGTTCATATGGCTTTTAGGGCCGATTTTTCAAGATGTGGGTTAGTCGATCTCAGTTCATGTTCGTCATGAGGTTAATTCATGAGTTAACTTTTGTTGCATTAACCTGCTGATTGCATCTTGAAAAAAATGCAGCACATGTTGACTTTTGGAATTCGTGAGATAATGACAGGGCCAACTTTGATTGATGTGTAAAAAACTGGTTCTTGGGATTTATAGGCCCTAGAATGCAGCTGCTGCTACTAGTGCTATGCTTTAGGCCGGATCTACAAGGCAGAATCTTAGAGATTGGTGTGGCAGTTTTTTTATTTGGGCCAAATGTCATTGCTGTTGCAAAAAACGTACAGAATCAAAGTACAAAAATTAAACAAAAGTCCTTGGGATCAACTTTGTGCATCCTTAGAGCAGATTATGAAAGAGTTTGTGTGAAAATATTTGGGGAAAACCGTTGTAATCAATCTCTTTAGAACCGGCTGCACTTTGCCGATGTCCAGCCCATACATAGTTGATCTGCAGGGTTAAACTGACGTCTTGCTATTTGACGCTGTTGATCACTGCCTTTGGCGATTGGTGAAGTAATTGAAGATGAATGTTTGTAGAACTGTTGGCAGTGGCGTAGTGGTAAAATTATGTTTGGGGGAACGTCTCCTCTCCCTGTCCCCCTCTCCTTAAGAGTAGGCCCTCTTTAGTCCACCTAGGGAGTCTGGGGGAGCATTTTGAGCTTTTCCAGTGGGGTCAACAGCATAGCTCCAACCGCAAACGTATAAAGAGCATTTTTTGATGCAGAAAACCACATCTGGTGACACCAAGTTTTGTAATATTTTTATTAGCTGTCCGAAGGTTGGGGCTAGATTTTTCATTTATTTGCATGTCTATTTGAGGGGATGCTGGTCCCCCCTCCTTGTCCTGATATTATTTGGGAGAATGAAGTTCTGTCCCAAAAATAATGACGTTCCCGTCGACTTCATCACTGATTGTTGGAGCACAGCTTGGAGCTATGCCTTTTCTGATGCTCAGCCAAGAGCATCCAGCTCTGAAAGGTTAACTGACTATGAACTACAATGATCTTGTGAAATAAATAAAAGGTTGAAAAGCACAATTTTAAAAAAATGTTGAAGTGCGTTAATTGTTGCTTAGGTTGTGCAACTGTTTCAAGCGTTCTTGTACATAGCTGTTTTCGTGAATAATTGAAATATAACTTATTTGATGTGCATGATGATGCTTGGCCTAAATTAGGGATGCACTGGATTTTTATTTTCAAAATCTGCTCAAGCCAGATTTTGGTTGTCAAATCTGATCTAGTCGAATTTGGAACAGACTCATAAATACACTACGTGTATACACTTCTATCATTGTTTTCTTGCATGTAAGCCAAATTGCAGTACTATGTTTTTGTTAATTACATATGCATGCATATAATGGAGTTCTTACAATTTTAGGTTCAGCTTGTTTTCTTTTGTATTTTGTGTTTCTGTAAAGGTTAAACTTACTGTTCCGTTATTATGTGTTTGTGTGCATTCCGCCTGCAAAGGCCGTCCCTGAAATGACCTGTACTTTGTCGGGTGGGACGTTAAACCCTACTCACTCACTCACTCACTCACTTCAAATGTTGCACCAGCAAAAAGATACATAGTAATTGCTTTGTAGTCACACTGTTAGAACTTAAATGTCAAATGACTCGAATCACTGAAATGGTGACTAGCCCTTGATACTAGTTGCATTTTTTCAGCTGTAAACCTGTAACTACTTGACATGCAAAAATCTGTCAAATGAAGAGTCATTGGCCAGAAACTGGTGCATCGCTAGCCAATACCAGTGGCAGATCTAGTGGAGCAGAGGCACATTGCATATCTTGATTAAGTATACCTCAGCTAGGTTTATTTTTTTTGGTTTAGTTAACTTTGCATGTTAAAATAACTATAAAACATGTTACACCGCATAAAGCTCTGTCAAATGCCCCAAACATTTTTTCTGCCTCAGAGCCCTATGCTACGCAAAACCTTTGGTATTTTTCAATCAATCTTTGCTTTTCGCAACTTACATGCCTTTCCCAAAACAATTTGCCACAATATCTGCCACTGGCTGATATATAATTCATATTACGTGGTTTCTTGCATGTGTGAATGTGAATTATTTGCATCAATTGGCATATCAGTTTAGACGTGTTTGTGATATAATGTTATGCAGTTTGTGTTGTCGCCGAATTAAAGTATTCTGGTTGCTCTGTGAAACATTAATACTGACAAATACTGACTTGTACAATCGTCAGAAGTAAACATGTCATGAACAGATAAGCAATGCACATTACAGATACAGACTTCAAACTGATCTAGAAACAATATTCCGGCAAGAATGCAATCAAACTAGAAACGACACATGGGACAGAAATAGCTGGGTGTCTTTTTTTACTGTTAACGTCGGTAAAACCATTTACTGTTAAATTTAAGTCTGAGGCAGACCAGCATTTAGCATTGATGGGGAGTATGCCTGTGAAAATTGCAGCCTCAACAGTTATGAAATATGAATGGGTCACTGATTACGGCAATGAAGAAATATTTCCTAAACGTGCGTAAGGAGCGACAGAAATGTAATGAAATTTATAAAAGCTATGCACTCTGGTTTTCATTTGTTTCAGGTCATTTCATTTCTGTTGCTTTGTATGCACCTTAATAGATTATACAGAGGCACGTTTATGCATATAAGGAATCAGAATTCATGCTAAAAATTGTAGCATGTTAATACTGAAACTGCTGCAAGTATTGCTACAGATCAAACTACACTGTGGGCCATAAAACAGTGCCACTTTACTTTTGTCCATATCTTTGCCAATTATTGACCGATTTTCAAAATTCTTTCACTGGCACACTCTGCAGACAATTTGCAATAATATGATTATTATATATCCTACCACAGAGTAAATGTGTTTCTACCCTACCTCGTGAAATATAAATATAAGCAAAAACTAATGATAATAACAAAAAATTAGGTAAATGAAAAAAATGCTTCAGACCAACACTGTGATGAATGATTCGTATGACACTAGACTGTGTTAGACCCACACAGCTTAGTGTCATACAGACCATTGACTGCAATGTTGGTCTAAAGTGTTTTTATCCAATTTTATCAAAATATTTGTTATTATTGTTATGTATGCATATTTTATTGATATTTCACAAGGTAGTGTAGAGACGCATTTAGGGTGCGGTAGGATCTATAATAATCACATCATCGCAAATTGTCTGCAGAGTGTGCCAATGAGAATTTTGAAAATTGGTCAATAATTGGCGAAGATATGGACACAAGTAAAGTGGCACATTTTTTGGCCCACCCTGTAGATGTTCCTCTCCAAACAGTATGTTACCCACTGTCAAATAGATACTATGGTCACATAGAAAGAAGCATCTGCTGTTGCCGTCTAGTTTTGGGAGAAATGAAGATATCTTAATGTTGCTTGGCAGAGATAATACTGACTCGACTCAAAAGTACCTATCCTGAAAAAGCTTTATGCTAAAATATTTAGGTTGTACTATAATTATGGCTTATCGTCAGTGCAATCTTCCTCCTGTTTTCATTGCAATTTAAAGTGTCTGACATATGCTGGATAAATTTAAACTCATTTGGTTTACACAAGTTTTTTTTATTGGAAACATGCATTCACGACATAAGAAATCTTTTTATCAGTTAATGCTGACATGAAAAGTTAAGATGCTTCTTTCATTTCAGTGCTCTGGAATGCCCACATGTGTAAATGCTGTACATATTGGAGAAAATAAATTGTCTTTCGACAGGTTAACAATCTCAATTAAAAAAACAACAAACTGTTGCAAGTTAAAACGATGATAGACCACAATGCATAGCAATGAACGTCACTAAATTCACAACCGTGAACTGCAGATATACGTTTGAACAAATTAAGCCAGAAATTTTTTCTGTGCTTCCGTTTGTAGCCAGTAAAAACGTACAGACGGGGCAGCAATTTAAAAAAAAATTTTTATATAACAAGACATCGCGTAATGTCACATAACAAGAAAAGCCCAGCGAACGCAAAGGGGAACACGCGACAGTGATGCATGTGTGAAGGCCCGGTGCGAACAAAATCTTAAGCTCACATCGATGTTTCGTTTAGACTCGACGGCGGATGACGCCTAGCACCATATCCAGTGCATGAATTCCAGTATTGCTGCAGGAGTGCAGGTTTGAAGGCCCAGTAAGACAAAATCAGTTGCCAGAGGGCGCCAGATGACCAGTGGCTATATATCTATAGTGTTTTACTTGTACTCGCCAGGGGGTGTGACATGTTTCGCTCTGCCAACACCACATCGGTTGAAAATTGCAAATTTTTCATACACCCCTCTCATTTAGCGCCATCGTTCGGGGTGTCCCCTTTCAAATTTACGGAAAAGTTTTATGGATCCTGAAACTCTAGTCTTCCAGGCAGCCAACAGTGAAGATTTGGTGATACTAGCCTGCACCGTTTTTGACTGATCCACCCGTGTGACAGACGGATGGACGGACAGACTGACAGAATTGATGCAACTGAGTTGACACACTAATTAATACTGATGATTACTAAAGTAATCATACTGCAGTATAACAAGACTTGATGCAGAGAGTTTTTTTTCAGTAAAACTGAAAACAAACTAAAAGCCGTAAACATATTTTTGAGGATCCCCAAAAAATTTCCAAATGCAAAGCAGGGCTTTTTACTGACTGATGGCAACTGGAAGCACAGAGTTTTCTCAGAATTTACTAGAAGCATGTTAAACAACATTTTGCTGTCACGTTCGCATGAAAAGCACATCGATGGTGACATCCGTTGTTACTCGCTTGGATTCTGAATGACAATCAGCATGTAGTCTTTATCTGAAAAACATTCAACCACATCACAAACTTGTTCAAAATAATGTAACAGTCAAAACTGCAATGAACGTAAGACCAGTACTGGTAATGCCTTCCTACTTTCAAATGGCTGGATCAGTGATCACTCAGCAATTCAGTATACTGAAAAATGTACAAAAGTCATGCAACTGCTTGGTCATTTCCAGCTGCATTCTTCTTCTATCTATTTTTGTCTAACCTCCAAATCTTGCAGTTCATTGCAGTTTTGACTTGATACACCAAATGTGAACTGGGAACTGTAACTTGCAGTGATGTAGACAAAAAGGGCCCAGCACCCCTATCCTCCATACAAGACATTTGCACAAATTTAAAGTGGACTAAATTTGGTCAGCTAATTGACAGAAAAATAATTAAAATTGTTGCCTCCAGACCTCATATTTTAAAGTCTCTATAATGTACCAAATTCGATTTTGGCTTCCTGAAGCTGCATTTAGGAAGACCTATATCTAAGAGCAGGGAAGGGAGAGAAAGGTAGGAGAAAAAAGGGAGTAGAGAAAAAGAGGGGAAAAATAGATAGGGAGAGAAAAGGGAGAGAATGAAAGGGGGAAGGGAAGGGAAAGCTAAAGGGGAAGGCCCCCAATTCTTATTTCTTGCTATGCCATCAATAACACATCAAGGGCATCTTTTAAAATGTCCCGCTTCTAACATTTTCCCGTATTTTAACTAGGGAGCTTCCCAAACAGAAGTCACATACCTGGAGCGACCATGATCTCATTCTTCTTGGAGCGAACTCGGAGGAAGGTGAGGTCGTTCTGGGGGTCAATGTCTCGCACACAGTTACGCGCCTGCGCTGCCAGACTGTGCAGCAGTCCAGCGTACTGCACAGTCGTTGAGTTGTCCATCGTCGTACGCACAGGAATTCCTGCAAAACAGCACACTAAGGTAAAGAGTGCCATACTCCAGAAGGGGCATAGACTGGCTGCTTATCTCTCTTTCTATGGCCATAGAGCACGTAGTCACCACTGATTCTGTGATCTGTGATGCAAAGCCAATGCGACAACAGACCTACGGTCACCTTCCCAGCCCACGATTCCCACTACTCTGCAGAATTCATTTTCCCTGACTTTCCGGGACAAACTAAATAATTTTTTTCTGACTAATTTGTTCATGCAAAATACCAATGTCAGTTTTCAATAACTTGAAATCACACTACAAACAAGGGTGGCAAAACAAATTCAAAAGTGGAGGTACAAATAATCTGCGAGTGAAGCAAACAGAAAAAAAAATTGAACTGTTGTACGCGGACTGCGGACAAAGTACTGCTGTAAGCAGACTGCACAGAACAGTTCAAAATTTTTTCTGCATCTTTGCTAACTTTTGCGAGCTGGTACTTTTACATTCCCTGACTTCCCCTAACCGAAGGAAACATGCAGCCACATAGCACCACTGCCCTTTGACCGGTACCAAATTATACAGCTTGGTAAACAGAGGCACATGTGTGCGAACAACTTGCCAAGGATTGTTACCTGGTAGTGCACAGTCAGGTGAGGGTCAAACCGGCAACCTCGCGGTCACCAGTCCGCCATGCTACTGTTACACAACCAAGTCACACACCAACAGCACACTGCATTTTGTTTATACCATAACACTTGACAGAATTGTCCAGGAGCATTAGGTCATATTGGGGTCAACTAAGGAAAAAATTAGTATCAAGCTGATTTTTTCAAAATAGTTAGCCTGGAGCACTAGGAATAACATATCAAAACTCCCCAAGAATCCCAGCTGTGCTCTCTTCAAAATTTGAATTTGAAATTTTTAACAAAATTAAAAAATAGGTCAATTTTTAAGTACGTCAAAACATAGGCATATTGCATAT
>Ga0209367_1000602_pt1 | contig 37641 bp, 32 predicted proteins | sample WorMetLIZISLAND2_FD_187412 | JGI IMG/M metagenome (GOLD analysis project Ga0209367, IMG submission 187412) | Marine gutless worms symbiont microbial communities from Max Planck institute for Marine Microbiology, Germany - Olavius geniculatus... ...
TCCGGAAACTGTTGTCTTAATTGATCGATATTCATAAGATCTCCTTTCGTTTGTTCTTTTAAGGAGATCTTACACCATGGGTGTGACAGATACGGTCACACTAACCTTAAAAATGTAGATAGGCTCGAATGAAATTATAAGCCAACATGCCACATGCAATTCGGAGGAAATAATTGCAGCCATTATTGCAGGGGTGAATCAATTCCAGGATGATTCGGGGGCGGAAGATGACATCACCTTGATTGTAATCAAAAAGGAGGCAGGATTGGAATCTTAACAGAGAGATTTCTGGTTGAAAGATACCAATTTCATAACAATTTTTATTTTTGAAAGAAGCCACAAATTTACACGATTTTCCACGAAATTATTCCTTGTTAGTTATCCTGCATTTGCCCACTGCAATAAAATTCGTGCTAATTCGTGTCAATTCGTGGCTAACCAGTTGAATATAGGCTATAACCCTACTGTATGCCGCTCACACATAAAGGAGAATAAAAATGATAAGGATACATATCAGAAGATCCGTACCGGAAGACAAAAAAGAAGATCTGCGGCGGTTGGTCAATCAACTGAGATCCATCACGATGGGTACCCCGGGATACATTGCCGGAGAAACCTTGACGCGGCTGGATAATCCCGGCGAAAGCCTGGTCGTCACCAAGTGGCAGTCCCTTTTTTACTGGAACCAATGGTTTGAGAGCAAAGAGCGGGCCGAAATCCAGGGTAAAATTGATCAGTTGCTGGGGGAACAAACGCGCTACGAGATTTATGAATATGACTAGGCGGATAGGGGAATCATATCGACAATTTGTTGTTGATGTTAACCGAGTCACTGTATTTCAAAAGTGACAAATGATCTAAAATTCAAAATGACTAAAATGATCTAAAATTTTGGAATTCTATCATTTTAAATAGACCGTTCGACAAAAGACTCACGACAGGCAACATACCCTAATTTTATTCATTTAGGCAATTTAGGCATTTGTCAGTTATAACTGCGCTGTTACACTGCCCCGTTGGGGCCACTTTTGCGAGCGAAGTCTCGGGAAAAGCTTATACGCTTAGTGGGGTTATTCTGACAATATATTATAAGTAACTAAAGGTTTCAGGTGTCATATCCGGGACGAATAACCATTGGATGAAATGACTTATAAAGAAGCTCTTTTGTACGTGATAAGCGGGACGGGTAATACCTACCGGGTTAGCCGCTGGATCGAAGAGATTGCCGACCGGCATCAGGTTAAGACGAAGGTGGTGATGATCGAGGACGCCGACTTCGACAACGACATTCACATATCCCCTGATTTTCTTGTGGCACTATTGTTCCCTACGCACGGTTTTATGCCGCCCTGGTCAATGATCAAGTTTTTATTCAGGATGCCCAAAAGAACCGGGGTGCCCGTGTTATGTGTGGCCACAAGGGGTGCACTAAAGTTCGGTTCCCTGCAGATTCCCGGTGCTTCAGGCTTCGCTACTTTTTTTGCAGCGATTCTAATGTTTCTCAAAGGGTATCGTGTCAAGGCCGTTTTCAGCCTGGATATGCCGTCGAATTTTATTAGTTTTCACTGGGGACTGCATTCGAAAAACGTTGCTAAAATATCAAATAAAACCCGGTCGCGGTTAGAACTGCTGATACCCGGTATCTTGAATGGCCGGAGAATTTTTTTCACCCGCAATAATCTGTGGGAATTTGCATGGTGTGTATTTTTGTTCTGGCTGCTTCCGCTTCTGCCCATCGCTTATTTGATAATCGCCCGGATGTTTATGGCCAAGGTAATGTTCTCCAACCACAAATGTGTCGGCTGCGGAATGTGTGCCCGGCTATGTCCCAATCAGGCCATTGTGATGAAAGATGCCGGCCCAAAGAAACGCCCTTATTGGACCTATCACTGTGAAAACTGCATGCGCTGTATGGGTTATTGCAGCAAAAAGGCCGTGGAAGCCGGCCACTCCTGGGCGGTCATGCTATATTTCGTTATATCTGTTCCGGTCGTATCATATGTCTGGATGTGGTTGCATGTAGCATTGGACTTTTATCCAGTGAGATATGGTTACTTGTCGACCGAAGTTGCACACTATTTTGGTTTCTTGTTGTATATTGTTTACTTTCTACCTGCAGTCTTTTTGTCGTACTGGATCTTCTGGCATCTGATTCAGTTTCCGGTTTTCAATAAATTTTTTTCTATCACAACACTTACCCATTACTATCGCCGCTATCATGAATCGGAAACTAAATTAAAAGATCTATCCGGCAATAAACACAAGAAGACATCTTCAGCATCTTAGAGTTATAGTTGTGAAATCTTTACAGTTTATGAAAAACATACTTGCCACGAAGACACGAAATAATAATATTAGCCAAAAGTTACACTTTGTGTCTTAGTGTCTTCGTGGCGATTCAAACTCCGCTTCCGGTGGATCGGGGCTAGGCACATAATAGATGAGGGAGAATATGGCAGACAACACGCAAAATCCCATGGACGAGCCGCGTTACTGCGGAATCCCGACTTTTATGAGAACCCCGTATACAACGGATCTGAGCGATTTGGACATTGCCCTGGTCGGCGTGCCCTATGACGGCGCCGTGGAGGCGCGATCCGGCGCCCGCCAGGGGCCCCGCCAAATCAGAGATATGTCCAGCATGATGCGGTCTATTCATCATGTCACGCGCATCAATCCCTATGAATTGTGCCGGGTGGCGGATGTCGGTGATGTCCATTTCAGCCAAATATTTGATGTTGCCGCCAGCCATGCCGACATTGCCGACTTTTACAAGATGCTTCATCAAGCCGGCATTGTTCCCCTCAGCGCCGGCGGTGACCACTCCATTACGTTGCCGATCATGCGGGCGATTGCTGCCAAAGATTCGGTCGGTTTGGTGCATATCGATGCCCATACGGATTGCTGCGATGAGGAGATGAATTCAAAATACAGCCATGGCACGCCTTTCCGCAGAGCGGTCGAAGAAGGGCTCCTTGACCCGCTGCGAGCCATTCAAATTGGGATTCGGGGTGCCGCCAATTCCGACGAATGCTGGGAGTTCGGTCCCAAACACGGTATTCGGATTATGTATATCGAGGAATTCCATAAACTCGGTGTCGAAAAAGTCATCGCTGAGGCGCGGCGGGTGGTGGGGAAAGGCCCGACCTATGTGTCTTTTGATATCGACAGCCTCGATCCCGCGTTCGCGCCGGGGACGGGGACGCCCGAGATCGGCGGCCTGACTGCGACAGAAGCCCAGGGATTGATCCGTGGCCTCAGAGGGTTGAATCTTGTCGGGGCGGATGTGGTTGAGGTAGCGCCACCGTTTGATTCATCCGGCACCACGGCACTGATTGCGGCAACAATCATGTATGAGATTCTATGTATTCTGGCGGAGAAGGTGGCCGCAGACAAACGCAGACAACCGCAGACATTTTAGGCTGGGCGACCAAGCCTAACATAAGGCCACGTGCCATCATGTTTAAGGTTACTATCAATAATTGGGGAATAATATTATGAAGAGAATGTTCCTCATAAGCCCCTACGCCGAACCACACCCGTTTGGATGCCAGGTATCGAATTGCTAAGCCGACCGGCACGCGTTTTGTTTTTTCCTGCAGGCAGTCCATATTTTTATGCTGTCAATTCTTCCCGGCTTGACACCACCGTCGGATCATTGCATAACATCTCCAGCAAATTATTTTAGTCACAAAAAAAGGGTGAATCTTTTAGCAATGAACGTTATCTGGATTACATCGGACTCATTAAGACGGGATCACATCGGCGCCTATGGCAACCGACATATTCAAACCCCGGCCCTGGATCGCCTGGCGGCAAAATCCGTGCGGTTTGACCGGCACTATGCAGCCGGATTTCCCACCATGCCCACCCGGGCCGATCATTTTACGGGGCGCTGGACCATGTCGTTTATGGGCTGGTCGCCCCTGCCTTCAGACGTGACCACCATTGCCGAAATCTTGGCAGCTAAGGGATGGCATACGGCGGCCGTGGTGGACACGCCTTTCTACCTGCGCGACGGCATGAACTATGACCGAGGATTCAGCACTTTTGTCATGAATACCGGCCAGGAAGGTTCCGGGGCCAAAAAGCTGAAGGACGGACGGCACGAGTCTCAGGACACACGCGCCGCCTGGCGCTTTGAATCGGATTACAACGCCCCGCACACCTTCACCAAAGCCATGCAATGGCTGGAGCGCCATTACAAGGAAGATTTTTTTCTGTATATCGATACCTGGGATCCCCATGAGCCCTGGGACGCGCCGGCCTACTATACCGAAATCTATCGGCCGGATTATGACGGCGAAATCATCGAGCCGATATATGGGTGCTGGCGGGATGTGCCCGGGTTCACCGAGGATCGGCTCGCTAAAGCGCACGCGACATATTGCGGTGAAATCACTATGGTGGATACCTGGCTGGGATATTTTTTGCGGCGGGTTGAGAACATGGGGCTGATGGAAAAAACGGCGGTCTTTTTTAATTCGGACCACGGCTTTTATTTCGGGGAGCACGGCGGTCTTTTCGGCAAGATGGTTTATGAAATGGGGCCGGATGGGCAATACCCGGCGCTGGATGACTGGGATAAGCAGATCGAAGGCGGAATCTGGGCCTATTCCCCGCTTTACGAAGAGATTGTCAGCGTCCCGCTTCTGATTTATCTGCCCGGCGTTGCGACCGGCGAATGCAGCCGGCTGACATCGGCTGTCGACATGATGCCGACCGTCCTGGATGTCCTGGGCTGTGACATACCGGAATTTGTCGAAGGCCGATCGCTGCTGCCCTGTTTAAGCGACCCAACTCTTGATGGACGTGAGTTCACCGTCAGCAGCATCCCCTTCGCTAATCCCGGTGATCCGGTCCGGTCGGTGGACAATTTCCTGCGCATGCTGAAAGCGCCGACCGTGACGACCATTACCAGCGAAAAGTATGCGCTGCTTTACAGTCCTGAAGCTGGGCAGTCGAAACTGTATGATCTTGCGCTGGATCCGGCGCAGAAAAACGATATCATTTCAGATCAGCCGGAGGTCGCCCGGGAACTGCATCAATATCTGGTTAAATTCATGCGTGACACCCAGGTGGCGGATTATCTGATGAAGCCGCGGCTGGAGCTGCTGGTATAACATCAACCTGATTGAGCCGGAAACGGGAGCTGGCCCAGTGGGGCTGTTATAGCGAAATTTATAGAATTTAGGTGTCAGGTGTCAGGTTTCAGGCAACGACCAATCCTGAGTCCTGAACCCCTGCTTGGATTAAGACTTTTGGTCACCAACGGTGAAAGAAAGTCCAAGTTTTGAGCGACTTCCGTATAGCGGATCGAATTCAGTTGCTGACACCTGACACCCGACACCTGAAACCTGCTGGCAAAAGTTGCCACACTCATCACTCCTCTGGGGTCCACCGAAGCCGGATCTTATGGGACTGTATCAATACTGCATTGGCCTATTCACGAGCAAAAGATAGTGGAATCGTACCGTTATGACTGATAAAAAACGCGATAAGTATCGTCGTGATAAACGGGTTGATATACCCACCAAGGAAATCGCGCGGATGCGGTATGAGAAACATCACGATGATGAAATAGTCGAGTCGTTTGAAGATTTGGTTGAAAACAAAATCCAAAAAGCCATGGCTGAAGGAGAGTTCGACAACCTGGAGGGCAAGGGCAAGCCACTTGATTTAAAACAGTACCGTGAAGTTCCCGAGCATTTGCGGCCGGCTTATCACATTTTGAAAAATGCCGGATTTGTGCCGGAAGAGGTCAGGCTTAAAAAGGAAATGGAAATAATTAAAGAAAAAATTGCAAATTCTGACTCAGCTGAAGAAAAAGACCGACTTTTAAAACAGCTGGCCGATATCTCCCAGCAATATCATTTTTATATGGAATACAATAAGCAATTCAAATAATTAATCCGCCCTAATATTCACCTATTCCAGGTTGTTAAATCATATGCAAAAATCAAATTATTTCAAAATAATGAAGGATCGACGGATTAAATATGTCATGCTTCGCATTTTTACTTTACTAGTGAAAGCGCTCCGCTAAGATCAATAGCTGCATAAACCAGGAGCAACACCAAAACCGCGTTGACCACCAGCCTCAAGTTGGGCTCGCGAAGATGCTTTTTTATAGCTGCCCCGCCAAGTGCCCACGTCGAAGTTGCACAGAACGCCGTCAATGCAAACAGGGCGGCAAAAACCGTTAATGCCACTTGATTGTCGGCGGCTGATGACAAAAAGGATGAATAAAGGGTCAGACCGTAAATAATCACTTTTGGATTAAACGTCTGGAGAAAAAAGCCATTTTTGAATCCCAACGACGATGTGTTTCCGCGGGTAAAAATATAGCTTGTCCGCGCAGCTCCTACTGCCAGCCACAAAATGTAGGTGGCACCAACCATGCGCAGGAACGGTTCAATAGCCGGCATGAAATTTAATATTGCACTCGACACAAAGGCGCACAGGAGCATAATGGAAAAGAATCCGGCCATGATGCCAGCCAGAAAACCGACTGATTTTTTATAGCCGTAAAGCAACCCCATGGATGCGCTGGAAATATTGTTGGGGCCGGGGGTGAAAGTCGTTATTATCACAAATGTAATCAACGGCGCAAAATCGATACCCATTGGAAGACCTCCTTGACGAATTCATACAATTTTTGTACAGTCTAACATTCGATTGTGCGCTATAACATATATAATAGTTAATATATTGTCAATATGTGTGTTATATGAAACATGAAGAAAGTGCGATTTCACACAATTTAAAGGCAATCCGCAATCAACGGAATTTGAGCCTGGATCAGCTGGCGGAGTTAACCGGAGTCAGCAAAAGCATGCTCCGGCAAATTGAAACCGGGCGATCAAGTCCGACCATTTCTACGATTTGGAAAATCGCCAATGGGTTGCGGCTGTCGTTCACGACGCTTATCAGCAAGCGGCAGCCGGAAGTTGCCATTATGGACTTCAAAGGATCAAAGCCGTTGACCGCCCAAAAAAAACGCTACCGACTCTTTCCAATGATTCCGTTTGACCCGGAGCATGCCTTTGAAATATATCACATCGAGATCGAGCCCGGGACGACCTATGAAGGGGAACCCCACCAGGGCAAGGTCGAAGAGTATGTGTTCGTCATGCAGGGCAAGCTTGAAATTACGGTTGAAGAGACTTTGTACCGGGTTGGCACGAACCAGTTCATCCGGTTTGTCGCAAACCGCCCCCATCAATACTTCAGTGCGGGCAAAGCGATGGTCAAGGCCATTATGATGATTTGCTACCTGGGGTGAAAGTTGCTCGAAAAGATAATGCCCGGGTATTTGGTGGGCAATTCCGGTATGTCCGGCTTGGGGATAACATATGACCGAATTCAACATGTACTCTTAAGATACCCTAAATATTCAAAAAAGGAGCAGCCGACATGAAAGTTTTAGCCAATGACATTCAAATCAACTATGAATTGACCGGACAGGCCCAAGCGCCGGTCGTGATGCTCAGCCACTCCCTGGCTAGCAGCATGGTGATGTGGAATCCCCAGTTGGAAGCGTTGGAAGCCCATTTTCATGTTTTGCGCTACGACATGCGCGGGCACGGGGAGAGCGACGCCCCGGACGGCGCTTATACGCTGGAGCTCTTGGCCGACGATGCCGCCGCTTTGCTGGATGCGCTGGGGATCGATGCCGTGCATTTTGTGGGATTGTCCATCGGGGGGATGATCGGTCAGGGCCTGGGGCTGAACCATGCAGCCAGACTCAATAGCCTGACCCTGTGTGATACATCGGCCATCATGCCGGCGGAGGCCCAGCCGATATTGCAGGAGCGCATTGCTGCCGCACGCGAAAACGGCATGGCGGACCAGGTCGACGGAACTCTGGAGCGCTGGTTCACACCGCAGTACCTGCAGCAGAATCCACCCGCCGTGGAAATGATTCGACAGCAGATCGCTGCCACCCCACTGGCCGGATACCTCGGCTGCAGTGAAGCGCTGGCCGGACTCAATTACCTGGAACGGCTAAGCGAGATAAAGCTTGCGACCCTGATCATGGTGGGCGAGGAAGACCCCGGCACGCCGGTGGCCGCCTCCGAAGCCATTCACGAACGGATTGACGGATCGCAGCTGGTTATACTGCCCGCCGCCCGGCATTTGTCCAATATCGAACAGGCCGAAGCATTCAACCAATCGCTCGTGGGTTTCTTGCTTGAACAATAATTGAGCAAACTACCCTCATTTATGATATATTTATTTCTGGATTTTTGATTCCCGACCTGGCTCCGCTGGAGGCGGAGATTGATTTGCCACAAAGACACCAAGACACAAAGTAAAGCATTTGGTTTATTTTAGCCTTCGTGTCTTTGTGTCTTTTTGACGTTATTGTTTTTATTATCAAGTGCAAAGAAATATCAGATTCGAGACTAATGATTGGTTTGGCGATGTTAAAATCAAAAAATATTGATTATGAGAATCCCGTCGAAATTGCCGACGGCATATTTTGGGTGGGCTTTTATGACCGGCAATCCGGCTTGCACTGCAACCCCTACCTGATCATTGACAACGATGAGGCGCTGGTGATCGACGGCGGCAGCCGCCCCGATTTTCCCACCGTCATGATGAAAATAATGCAAACCGGCATTGCCCCCAATCAGATCCGGGCCTTGCTGTATCAGCACTATGATCCCGACCTTTGCGGAAGCATCCCGAATTTTGAGGGCATCATCAACCGCGAGGATCTAAAAATAATATCCGCCAGTGAAAATATGATGTTCATCCGGCATTATTCCGTGTCCTCACAACTGGTGACCCTTGGCGAGTTAGACTATCGTTTCGCGTTTTCTTCCGGACGCACCCTGGAGTTTATCAAGACACCTTACGCACACTCTGCCGGCAGTTTCATAACCTATGATCCAAAAAGCAAAATTGCCTTTACCAGTGATATTTTCGGCAGCTATGGCTCGGATTGGGAATTGTTTCTGAAGTTGAAACCCGTTTGCATTGAATGCGTCAATTTGGCGAATTGCCCTCATCAACTGCCAAATTGCCCCATCAATGACATCCTGGATTTCCATAAAGAAATTATGACTTCAAACAAGGCATTGAAATTTGCTTTTGAAAAACTTATGGAACTCCGGATAGATAAGATTGCGCCCCAGCATGGCAGTATCATTACGGATAAGCGTCAGATGATATATATTATTAAGATGCTGATGACCCTGGATGATGTGGGCATAGACGGGATTGTCAAAGACGACTACGACTTTGATTTCGGCAACCTTGAGAAACGATTTAAACAATGAAAATTGACGATATCATCCGCAATTATCTGGATTCAGGTGAGGATAAATCGGCGCAGTTGCCAGCCCTGACTCATCAGCTCCTGGAGTTTTGGGCCACCGCCAGAGATTTTGAGATAAACAACAAGTTGATGCAGGAGCTTGTATTTAAATACGCCGCGGTAGAAAAAAAGCTGAAAGCCCTTAACAAGGAGCTGATCTGGCGGCAGGATCGCATCGATGAGGATTTGGCGGCCGCGGCTGATATTCAGAGGAGCCTGTTGCCGCAAAAGATAGACGCCATCGATCACCTGGCCGTGGCCTGGAAGTTCAAGCCCTGCGATAAAATCGGCGGCGATATTTTCAATATGGCTCAGTTGGATGACAACCACTGGGGGATTTATATGCTCGATGTCAGTGGGCACGGCGTGCCGGCCGCGATGGTGGCGGTATCCGTATTCCAGAACCTACACCCCCAGGCCGGCCGCATATTGATCACGTCCGCTGACTCCCGGCAGACCCGGGCCTTCCGAAGCCCTGCCAAAGTCCTTGAAAAGCTCGATCTGGAATATACCTTTGACCGCTTCAACAATTTTTTTACCATCAATTATGTCATTTTGAATACAACGACCGGGGATTTTACCTGCAGCAGTGCCGGTCATCCGCCGCCCATCGTCATCCGGCAGGACGGCACGCTGGACATCATGAGTTCCGGCAGCCCGCCGATCGGCACCCGGGATTTACGCCTGGTAGATGAACAAATTACATTTCCGGAAGAGAAAGGCAGATTGAATCCCGGCGATAAATTGCTGCTGTATACTGACGGGGTATTCGAACATCAGAACCGCCAGGGTGAATTTTACGGCAACGAGCAGTTCCACCGACAGCTTGTTAATCTGCATGACAGGCCGATAACGTACATCGTCGACACGCAGTTTCAGGAGTTGATGGAATTTGGCAACGGTGCTGCACCCAAGGATGATATATCCCTGTTGGGGGTTGAATATAGGTAAATATTTATAGCACCTATACCCAATAAATAGGCAATTTCAAGATTGCAAGAAGTTAATGAAAAGTCTTGATGTTGGAGTATTGGAGTGCTGGAGTAATGGGGTATTAGAGGAAGGCGTCAAACTTTCAGCCAACACTCCAACACCCCGAAATTTATATAGAAATTAAAGAAACCTAATTACTATGCGCAGCATATATTGATTAATCCGCCGAAGGATCAATTCCGCAGCAATCTTCTTTCAAACCACAACAGTTCGCCTTTTATACTATCTGGGGTTAAGGGGCGGATTAATCAGCGGAGTAATTTAATCACTGGTGAACGCTTCGTCGAACACCCGATCCGACGGGGCGAAATCCACATCTTTGACAAATGCCGCAGCTTCTGTGGCACCGGCTTCGCGATCCATCACCGCATCTTCCCACTCCACCGACAGCGGACCGTCGTATTTTATTTCGTTCAAGGCCCGTATGATTTCTTCGAAATCCACCTGCCCCCGGCCGAGTGACCGAAAATCCCAGCCCCGTCCCGGTTGACCGAAATTCAGGTGGCTGCTGAGGATGCCGGAACTGCCATCGAGAGTAACCGCCGCATCTTTCATGTGAACATGATAAATCCGGTCCGGAAAGGTCCTGATGAACTTCGCCGGATTGACCCCCTGCCATTCGAGGTGGCTCGGGTCGAAGTTGAATCCGAACGCCTCCCGGTGGTCGATAGCTTCCAGCGCCCGTTGGGCCGTGACGGTGTCAAAGGCGATTTCAGTGGGATGAACCTCCAGCGCGAATTTGACGCCGTTTTCGTCAAATACGTCCAGGATGGGATGCCACATCTCGGCGAAATACTTGAATCCTTCAGCGATATCTTCCTCGCTGTTCGGTGGAAACGAATATACCATATGCCAGATGGAAGACCCGGTGAACCCGTTGACGACCTTTAATCCCATGTTTTTGGCGGCTATCGCTGTTTGTTTCATGGTTTCAACGGCCCAGGCTCTCTTTTTGTCGGGATCGCCGGCGCAATCGGCGGGCGCGAATCCGTCGGATCGGGCATCATTGTTCAGATCACAGACCAGCTGGCCTGCCAAGTGATGCGAGATGGAATAGATGCTCAAGTTGTTTTCCTTGAGGATGTTTTTTTGTTTATCGCAGTAGGCCGGATCGGTGGCACCCTGAGCAGGATCAAAATGATCACCCCAGCAAGCCAATTCCAGGCCGTCATAGCCCCAGCTGCTGGCTTTTGGGGCCAGCTCCGTCAGAGGCAAATCCGCCCATTGTCCGGTAAATAAGGTTACAGGTCTTGCCATGGTTTTTCCTCCTTTGATATTTTAGGATTAATTGGATAAATCAATTTCGTCACTAAGACACAAAGACACGAAGGTTAATTAAAATCAATTATTTCACTTTCTGTCTTGGTGGCAATTTATTCTCCGCTTTGTGTGAATACGGACTGGGACTATCATCTGTATCGTTCACGCCAGGTCGTATAAAAATGATGGAGCGAAGCGATTTCCATAATTATACATTATTCATTATTCATTCTTTATCTGAAACTTTTCATCGGGTACCACTTCTGATCGCTGCGGCTGCTTTCGACCGCAGATTCGATAAATGCCAGACCCCGGGCGCCGTCCACCACTGTGGGGAAATCCAATACCAATTCGTCAGGCTCCCGGCCGAGAATTTTGGCCCGTATCGCATCAGTGGCATTGGCATAGATATTGGCGAAGGCTTCGATAAAGGCTTCCGGATGGCCCGGCGGCAGGCGGGTCGCCCGCTGGGCGGCTTCGCACAGGTAGCCGTTTCCCCTGCGGTAAAGTTGTGCGGGACCTTCGTTGGTCCGGTGCCACAGATGGTTTGGCTCTTCCTGGTGCCATTCCAGGGCACCTTGGGTGCCGTAAACTCTGATTCTCAAATTGTTTTCCTCGCCGGCCGAGAACTGGGAAGCGTACAATATGCCGCAGACATCTTTTTCATAGTGCAGCAAAATATTGCCGTCATTGTCCAGGGGACGGTTCAGGATACTTTTTAAATCGGCACACAACTCCGTTATTTCCAGCCCGGTAATGTAATGCGCCAGATTCTCACAATGGGATGCGATGTCTCCCATGCAGTTGGATACGCCCGAGCGGCTGGGGTCGGTGCGCCAGGACGCCTGCTTTTGCCCCTCTGCTTCGAGCGCCGTCATGAGCCATCCCTGGGGATATTCGACCACTATTTTTAACAGATCGCCCAACTCACCGCTGCGTACCATGTGGCGGGCCTGTTTGACCAGGGGATAGCCGGTGTAGTTATGGGTCAGGGCGAAAATGATGCCGGATTCCTTAACGATTCCGACCAGGTCTTGCGCCTCCTGTAAGGTATAGGTCATGGGCTTGTCGCAGACCACGTTAATCCCGGCCTCCGCAAAGCCTTTCGCAATCGGGAAGTGCATAAAATTCGGGGTTACGATGGATACGAAATCAATCCGGTCGCCGTCAGGCAGCTTGGATTCCTGATCCACCATTTCCTCCCAGCTGCCATAGGATCTATCCTCACTGATCAGCAGATCCCGGGCGGATGCTTTCGCTTTTTCGGGATCGGAAGACAGAGCCCCGGCAACCATTTCAACCTTGCCGTCCATTAATGCGGCGCTGCGATGGACAGCCCCGATAAAGGCGTCGCGGCCGCCGCCCACCATTCCCATTTTTAATTTTCTATTGAGTTCCATGGCCTTTCCTTTCCTATGAACGATCCTTTCCTTTTAGTTTATCCAGCAAACCAATTAATTTCGATTTAACTTGCATCAAAGCTAAATTTTTGTCAAGATGATTTTGGTTTTAGCAGGGCTGTTCCTGTTTTGCCAATATTTTTAGCTTTTTTGGAGTAAAGCTGGTAGATTCGAATGAACACGGATTGAAATGAAAACTAATTTAACGACGCGAATTAATTTAATGATAGAATTAAAAAAACCCTAGGTTGAGATCCCGTAACTTACTTTTATAATGAGTCAACTTTTTTGGACACGATCGATTTCTAAATGCGCCAAGTTGAGGGATTTAGGAATTGAGGGATTGAGAGATTATATTAGAAAATCAATAAATTAAAACAGATAGATTTCCTTCAATTCCTAAATTCTTAAATCCCTGAATTCCTGAATTTGACCCATGTCCATATTTCATGCAATTTCGCTATAGGTAAAGAGTTACAGCTTTTTCCCAAGCTGAATGATAAGGTCTGAGGTTATCCATGGATGTTTCAAACCGGGAATTCACCAAAACCATCAACCAGTTCAACATTTTGAATACGATTCGACGAGCCGGTCTGATTTCACGCGTCGAAATCGCCGAGGTGACCGGGCAGAGTCGGGCCGCGGTGACCAATATAACCGCGCGCCTGCTTAAAGAAAAAGTCATCGTTGAAAAAGAAACCAAAACTTCCTCCTCCCGGGGCCGGCGGCGGGTTTTGCTGGCGCTGAATCCGACGGCGGCCTATGTCGTCGGGGTGAAGCTGTCGGCCTTCCAGGTGAGTTTCGCCGTAACCAACATGCAGGCTGACGTGTTAAGCTCTCTGATCGTACCGGTGCGGATCGGCAAAAAATCCGTTGAATTTGTGGCCGACCTGATAGAAGAAGGCATTCGCCATTGCGTCTCCGAGGCCATGATAAGTATGGTCAAGGTTTCCGGTATCGGCATCGGTATACCCGGCCTCGTCAACAGCGAAAAGGGGATCACCTACTGGTCGGCTTTGTACAAAAAAGGCAATACGACCCTGCGGAATCTGATACAGAAACGCCTGAATATCCAAACCTATATTGAAAATGATGCCAATACCGTGACCCTGGCCCAGCAATGGTTTGGTGAAGGAAGAGGGGTTGACAATTTTCTGATGGTAACGGTCGAACACGGAGTCGGCATGGGCATTGTGGTCAACGGGCAGATTTATCGCGGCGTGAAAGGCATTGGCGCCGAATTCGGGCATTTGGTTATCAGACCCGGCGGAGCGCTATGCCGCTGTGGCAAGCGCGGGTGCATTGAGTCCTATGTTGCCGACTACAGCGTGCTGGGTGCGGCGATTGAGGCTTGCAAAGCGAAAAAGTGGCGTTACAAGAACACCGCTTCTCTGACTATCGAAGAGGTTACCGCCATTGCCAAAAAGGGCGAACCGGCCCTGCGAAAAATATTTAAACGCGGTGGGGAAATTCTGGGCCTTGGAATTTCCGGCCTGGTGCAGGTATTTAATCCGGAAAAGATTATTATTGCCGGTGAAGGTGTTCGGGCTGGAGCGCTTTTATTTGATCCCATGCAAAGAATGATCAAATCCCATACCACACCTGAAATGTATGAAACCTTGCAGATCGTCATTCAAAAGTGGCAGGACACGGACTGGGCACGCGGTGCGGCCAGCGTCGTGCTGCAGGAGTTATATAAATCGCCCCTTGACCGGGCGAGACCGGTGATATGAGAAAATTGAAGATTTTAGATTGAAGATTGAAGATTTGATGAATCGCTTCGCTCTGTCGAATTTATACCTGAATTTTGCCGCAACCAGTGAATTGTGAAGTTCAAGATCAAGTGACTATAATTGACTTGGATCGCTTGCTGTTGCTTAAAATTCAGGTAATTAAAAAGATAGGATTCCTTCAATCTTCAATCTTCAGTCTTCAATCTTCAATACAGAAGCGGTTTCATAGTCTCGTTCAATTCCAGGTATTTCTGATAGATCTCATCATATTGCTCCGCCGTTGAGGTATCCGGAACGGCCCGGGTCGATTCATCCAATCGAATATAGCGATCCGTCAGCTCGCTGATTTCACCAGCGCCTTCCTTTTGCCGTAGATGACACCACATGGCCTGTAGCGCGGCCCCCATCGCCCCGGCCTCCGAAGATTCCGGACAAACGACCGGGCAGTTGAACACATTGGCCACAATCTGGCGCCACAAATGGCTTTTGGCGCCGCCGCCGACCAGGCGTATTTCGGTCGGTGTGAGCCCCTGCTGCTTCAGTACTTCCAGGCCGTAGCGCAGACCCAACGTCGCCCCCTCCATGGAAGCGCGGGCGATATTGGCGGCATTATAATTGGTGCTCGTCAATCCAAAGAAGCCGGCCCTGGCATTCGGCAAGGCCGGGGTTCTTTCACCATTAAAATAGGGGAGCAACAGGATGCCCTCCGCACCGGTCCGGGCTGAAGATGCCAGCTGATTCAAATCGGCCAAGCTGCGCCCCAGCATGGTCCGGGTCAGTTCGGTGGATACCGTGACGTTCATCGTGCACACCAGCGGCAGCCAACCGCCGCTGCTGGAGCAAAAAGCAGCCAACTCGCCGTTTGGATCGATAATCGGCTTGTCGGAATAAGAGTAGATAGTCCCGGAGGTGCCAAGGCTGGTGGTCACGATACCGGCCGCGACATTGCCGGTGCCGATGGCCGCCATCATGTTGTCACCGCCGCCCGAGGACACCACCACTTCCGGTTTGAGCCCGAATTGCGCGGCAGTCTCCGGCCGGATGGTGCCGGCCGGGACGTCCGACGGGATTAACTCAGGCAGACATTGCTGCAGCTTGCCGCTGTCATCGATGGCATTCAGGATTGCATTCGACCAACTGCGGGTTTTAACATCGAAATAGGCGGTGCCGGACGCATCGCCGAATTCGGTTCGACGCTGCCCGGTTAGCCAGTAATTGATGTAGTCATGGGGCAGCAGAACCGTCGCCAGCCGGGCATAGTTTTCCGGTTCATGCTGCTTCAGCCAAAGTATTTTTGAAACGGTGAATCCGGCGGCCACCGAGTTGCCGATGGCTTCGATGACCTGCGCCGGGCCTCCCATGGCTTCCGTGATTTGGTCACATTGGGGAGCGGTTTCGGTATCGCACCAGAGTTTGGCCGGTCGGATTACCTGGCCGTCGTCGTCGAGCGGCACCATGCCGTGCTGCTGGCCGGAAACGCCTATGGCACAAATCCGGTCCCTGGATACGGTGCTGTTCTCAAGCAAGCGGCCGATGACAATCGAACAGGCATCAATCCACCAGGCGGGCTCCTGCTCCCGCCTGCCACCGATGTTCTCGATCAGCTGATGATCGCTGTATTCTTCAGCCAGGATTCGGCCCTCATCCCGGCTGAAAACAACGCCTTTGGTACCCTGGGTGCCGCTGTCGATTCCGATGTATAGTTGATCTTCGGACATGGTGTTGCCTCCCAATTTATTCGAATTTATGGTGGCGAAGAGGTGAGAAGGAGAAAGGTTGAGAAGATAAGAAGGTGAGAGAGGCAGAAGATCAGAAGGTAAGAAGATGAGAAGGTGAGAGGGTGAGAAGCAGAAAAGCCAGAAGATAAGAAGTTAAGAAAATGAGAAGCTTAGACCTCAGAAAGCAGGGAAACCATAGCCTACGTGCCCAGCGAACCCAGATTAGTTATATCCTCTAAGTTACCAGACTTTCAAATCTCCAGCTCTTAAACATAATTTATTCCCACTTTCTCACCTTCTTGTTGTCTCCACTTCTGAATTGCTGATTTTCTGATCTTCTCGTCTTCTATTTCCAAACCCTCATTCCTTCTTGCTGCCTCACCTTCTGAACTTCTGATCTTCTCATCCTCTCATCTTCTGACCTTCTAACCTTCTCACCTTCTGACCTTCTGACCTTCTCACCTTCTTGCTTTACACGTATGAGTGCAAAATACTCTCCAGCATCTCCTGCCGGCCGCTCTTAAAGGTCGGGTCGCCTTGCTGCAAGATATACTGCTCCATAGATTCAAAGGACTCCTGGCCGTTCATTGTCCGCTGGCCGATTCCTTCCTGATAGCTGGCATAGCGCGCTTTGATGAATTCGTCCAGAACCCCATCTTCGATAATTTGATGGGCGGCGAGCAGGCCGCGGGCAAAGGTATCCATCCCGCTGATATGGGCGTAAAATAAATCGATCTCGTCAAAAGATCCCCGGCGCGGTTTCGCATCGAAGTTGAAACCGCCGCTGCCGATACCGCCCTGTTTCAGCACCACCAGCATCGCCAGGGTGCAGCTGGCCGGATCGGAGGGAAACTGGTCGGTGTCCCATCCCAGCAGCGGATCACCCACATTGGCGTCGATGCTGCCCAATTTGCCGTCGATGGATGCGACCGTTAAATCATGTTCAAATGTATGGCCGGCCAAGGTGGCATGGTTGGCCTCGATGTTGAGCTTAAAATGGTCGAAGAGGTCGTAGGCCCGCAGGAAACTCAGGACGGTGGCGGCATCGAAATCGTACTGGTGTTTGGTCGGCTCTTTGGGTTTCGGTTCGATTAAAAACTGGCCTTCAAAGCCGATTTGCCTGGCATAGTCAACTGCCATATGAAAAAAGCGGGCCATTTGTTCCTGCTCACGCTTCATGTCCGTGTTCAGCAGGGTTTCATAGCCTTCCCGGCCACCCCAGAAAACATAATTGACGCCGCCGAGTTCTTTGGTTGCGGCAATCGCATGCTTCACCTGGGCAGCGGCGTAGGCAAAGACATGGGCGTCGGGATTGGAGGCGGCACCGTGGGCGTAGCGCGGATGTCCGAAAAGATTGGCCGTTCCCCAAAGAAGTTTGATGCCGGTCTCCTCCTGCAGTTCCTTGGCTTTTGCCACCATAATTTCCAAATTTTTGCAGGATTCAGCGAACGTTTCACCTTCGGGCGCCAGGTCCCGGTCATGAAAGCAGTAAAAGGTTGCCCCCAACTTCTGCGCAAATTCAAAGGCCGCCCGCACAGTATAACCCGCCTGCTCCAAGGGCGTAGCGGCTTTGATCCATGGCCGCACAAAGGTCGGCGCACCGAAGGGGTCCATGCCGCTGGCTTTGAATGTATGCCAATAGGCGACGGAGAACCGCATGTGTTCCTGCATGGTCTTTTGGCCCACGATCTGCTGGGCGTTGTAATATTTAAACGCTAATGGATTTTTCGATTCAGGCCCTTCAAAGGGGATGGGTTGCTTAATTTCAGGAAAAAATTCATTCATTTTCAACTCCATGGCTTATATAGTGGAAATTATGCAAATTTTAGGTTGTCACAGATATGTTTTGCAGTTTAGTGCTTAGCTTTGTTTATAAATTTTGGATTTTAGATTTCGGATTTTGGATTGGCGGAATCGCTTCAGGCTTGGGGCTTCGCTCTTCGAGCTACGACCCCACAGGTCGCCTTCGGCTACGACCCGACAGGCCGCTCTGTCCATTAAAAAACAGATAGAATACCATAAATCCGCAACCGGAGCTATTCCTACCAGCGCTTGGCGACTTCTGCCTTTAAGAATTTGAGGCCGTCTTCGGCCAATTGCTCTTCGGACTCGTACATGCGCCGCCATATCTTGGTGGCGGCTGCCAGATCCTCCAGGGATTGACCAAAGGCCTCGATGGTCAGCCAGCCATCGTAGTTAATATCCTTCAGTGTATCGAAGGTGGTATCCCAGCGCACGCCCCCGCTTCCCGGCGTGCTGCGATCGTTCTCTGAGGTATGAACCAGAATAAGATGATCGGCGCACGCACGGATTGCACCAGCAACATCCTTTTCTTCGATGTTGGCATGGAACGTATCATACATCAGGCAACAATTTGGATGATCGACGGCCTCCACGAACTTCACGGCATCGGCGGCACAGGTGAGAAAATAGGTTTCAAAACGGTTTAAAAATTCAATGCCCAGTTTCACGCCGCAATGGCCCGCGTGTTCCGAAACGTGTTTCAGGCTTTCGACGGCCCATTCCCACTCCTGTTCCGTCGGCCCCTTGCCGCTGAATATACCCAGGCCGGAATGCAGGGGGCCATTCAGGGAATATGCCCCAAGTGCCTGACAGCAATCCAAGGTCTGTTTCAGCAAATCGATGCCCCGGGAACGAATCGCAGGATCCTGACTGATCGGATTGGCTTCCTCATTGCAGACACACACGGCCGTTCGCTCCAGGCCGAGGTCATCCAGGCGGTTGGCCCAAGTCTGCCATTTTTTTAAATCGAGATCAAAAACCGGCATTTCGACACCATCAAAACCCATTGCCTTTATCTTTTCGATAACGGGCAGCATGTCATCATGAATATCGTCGGACCAGAGAAACAGATTCATTCCGAATTTCATAGCAATCCCCCTTTCGGTTGCATACTAATGTTGCAGGTGTTGCAGACTATGAGAATTAAACTTTCAGATATTTAGCGGAAATTAATTTATTCAGTAAACTTTTACTATAAACCGAATTGATGTCAAGCAATTTCTTAAAGATTAAGAAAAATCGGCTTAATATTGGATAGGTATATATCTAATTGTTATTACTATATATTCAATAGGTGCTATCGACTGTGATTTTCAAATTGAGTAATTTGTCCGATCTAATTCTCTAATATTAATTTTTATTATAAATCAAAAGGCTGAAGGATTACATGTACAAATTCATTTTTGACCGTGAATGCAAGTTTAGTTCTTTCAGCTGATCTTATTAATGTTTAGTTTGTGGGAAACAGGTTAACGAAAAATAACACCAATATGGATTCAATTTTTTAGTGGTCATATAAACTGTGAGGGAGGAAAAATGAAGAGAATTATACCTATTATGATTGTAGTCGGGCTGATTGTCACAGGCACCTGCGGAACATGCATGGCCGAGCCGAGTGAATCGATGATGCAGGCCATGAAGGCTCCGGCCAGTGTATTTGATTTTGTCCTGTTTCAAATTGCCTATGAGTTGAAATTTATAAACATCGATGGCCGGCACAGCTATCTCGATGATCTGCATTATGGCCATGAAGACGATCGAATACAAATAAGTTTTGTTATGCCGGATACCCATGCGCGTTGGTTTACCTTTAAAAATAGTGATGAACGCAGAAAGGAGAGAATCCTGCGGGCCGAGATAGAAATATTGAATACATTTATTGTTCGCCTGATAAAAAACATGTCAATCCATAAATTTATGCAGACCGATGAAATCGATGCAGCTGAATTTAAACTCGATCTGGTGAAAAGACTTAACCTCACCTTGAACACCTTTGATGCAAACAAAATCGTATCCTACGAAGTTACCCGAAATCAGTCTGGAGAAATCACTTATCGCCGGGAAGCGCTATTGGATAGGGAAAAAGGGCAAGTTAAATCCCAGTAATTTGGTGTCTTAAAGGTAGTCTATCATTTTTAATAATGGAAAAAGACTGCTCGCAGCGATACTACATTTCATCATTCGACATTTCTCTTTAGATATTCTACGGTTCGTGTTTTAACTGATGAAGAGTTTCATACAAGCGTCGCCGCTGGCCGCGGACCTCCAGTCAAATCGAGTAAGAAATTACCATTAATCCATAGCGATATAGAAGGTGGGAGCGGTTTTTAACCGTGATTTTCCTGGTAATCGCGGCCGGAGGCCAATACCACAAATAATTGATTTATATCTTAATGACCTTGAATTTTGTGTTTCATATGAAGGAACCGATATGATAAGTCCTGACCACATAATACTGACGTTTGAAACATTCAGTTCTTCACAACATGTTGTCAATAAAAGATCCTAAGGGTCTTAGGCCAGACCTTTTGGCTATATACTTGTTTATCGTTGATGATATTGACATAAGAGCTTAATTCTGTGAAATTCATAAATACTTCTGTGTTATTTCAAACCCATTTAAGACAGAATAAACGGGGAATTGTTAAATGAGATTTTTTGTTCCGGGTCGAATATGTTTATTTGGCGAGCACAGCGACTGGGCCGGGCACTATCGGCGTATCAATGCCGCCATCGAAAAAGGCTACACCATTATTGCGGGAACTAATCAGGGAATCTATGCGGATGTAAAACCCCATCCTTCCAAGCTGAAACTGTGGTCAACCACCGATGAGGGAACTCGGGAAGGCCCGGTTGAAATTCCTATGGAGCGCTCCGTGCTGCTGGATGAGGCCGAAAAAGGCGGTTTCTTCAGCTATGCGGCCGGCGTGGCTTACCAGGTCTTGACCCATTACCATGTCCGCGGTCTTGAAATCGACAACTATCGGACGGATTTGCCCATTAAAAAAGGCCTGTCCTCCAGCGCCGCGATCTGTGTGCTGGTGGCGCGCGCGTTTAACCGGATTTACGATTTGAAAATGACGGTGCGCGGCGAGATGGAATACGCCTACCTCGGCGAAATTACGACCCCCTCGCGTTGCGGGCGCATGGATCAGGGCTGCGCCTACGGCAATAAACCGATTATAATGGTCTACGATGGTGAACAGACGGATGTCAAAGAGCTGTCCGTTACCAATGAATTCTATTTTGTCATTGTGGATCTGTGCGCCGCTAAAGACACGATGGAGATTTTGAAAAAATTAAATCAGAGTTATCCGTTTGCGGAAAATAAACGGCAGCATCAAGTGCAAGAATTTCTGGGACCGATTAACAAGGAAATCAATGCGCGCGCCCGGAAAATGCTGAAAGCAGGAGATGCTGCCGGTCTCGGGGCCCTGATGAACGAAGCCCAGGCTCTATTCGATCGATACATGATTCCCGCCTGCCCGGAGCAGTTGGCAGCCCCGGTTCTGCATAAAGTCCTTAACTACGCCCCCCTCAAACCATATGTTTATGGTGGCAAGGGGGTCGGCTCCCAGGGCGATGGTTCCGCCCAATTTGTTGCCAAAGATAAAGAATCGCAGCAAAAGGTCGTCGAGATTTTAGAAAAAGACCTTAAAATGCCGTGTTTGAAACTTGCCATTGGATCGACCCGCAAAGTACGCAAGGCCGTTATCCCGGCGGCTGGTTTCGGCACGCGGCTGTTTCCGGCATCCAAAGCTATGAAAAAGGAGCTATTTCCGATAATCGACCGGGATGGGCGGGCAAAACCGGTGATTATGGCCATCATCGAAGAAGCCATCCGGTCAGGCATCGAAGAGATCTGTTTGATTGTCCAGAAAGACGACCAAGCAATTTTCGAAGATTTTTTTTGTTGTCCCCCGCGGCCTGAAAATCTCAATAAGCTATCGGAAGAGAGCCGAAAATACCTTAACTATATAATCGATCTCGGTCATCGGATCTCTTTTGTTATCCAGGACACCCAGGATGGTTTCGGCCATGCAGTTTACTGCGCCAAAGACTGGGTCGGCAATGAACCGTTCTTGCTGATGCTCGGCGATCACCTTTATTCTTCCGATAGTGATGTGCCCTGTGCCAGGCAGCTAATGCAGGTATATGAGAAAACACGCGAAAGCGTGGTGGGGCTGAGAGTCACTCCCGCAGATGAGATTCATCTTTACGGTTGTACAGCCGGCGTCTGGAGAGATGAACAATCCATATTGTCAATAACTGAATTCATCGAAAAACCCAGCCTGGAAGACGCGCGGACGCGCCTGTCTGTGGAAGGCATTGACGATGGTTATTATCTGGCCCTATTCGGTCAATACATCCTTAAGCCGGACATCTTTAAATATCTTGCCGAAAACATCACCCACAACCTCCGGGAAAAAGGAGAGTTTCAGCTGACCTCCTGTCTCGACCGGCTGCGGCAGGAAGACGGCTTCAGCGGCTACATCGTCCTGGGGCGGCGCTTTGACGTCGGCGTTCCGGATGCCTATCGTCAAGCGATAATGGATTTTAGAGATTTACAATGAAGGTTATCTGCGCCGCAGGCGCGGATCAAGTTTCTGCGCTGCATCTGGGCGTGAGCGTTCGGTCTGATCGAAAAAGAAACTTTCTAAATGCTTCATATCAGATAAACCACGAAATACACGAAACACACAAAAGCCTAAAAAGGTTCTATTCCGCACTCAATTCAAGTTTTGACGAGTGGGCCTATCAGGGAAATTGAAGTAAGATGACCGGAATCATGTTGAGATCTGCAACGAAAGGTGCCGTGTTTTCAGTGCTGCTGGTCTGTGCCGTGATATCCTGCGATACAGATACGCCACTTGCCGAATATGTCCCTACCACCGAACAGGAGGCAGCCCTGAAAAATATTTTGCTTGATTTTCAGGATGGAGTGAACCGCCGGGACGCCATGAAAGTAGCCGGCCTAATCCACGAAGATGCGACACTAATGGTGGGTCGAAATCGCCAGCGGTTTTCAAAACCCGAATACTTCAAGGTCCTTCCGCGCCGATTGAGGGACAACCCTCCCATTGCGCTGGGAAAACCCAAAATGACGCTGGCGGGTAACACGGCTGATGTGCGCATTTACATGACCCGTGGTGAGGCCCGGTCACTGATTACTTTTCATCTGGCCTATGATGACCGGCGCTGGACCATTAGCGGCTGGACATATTGAGGTGCACGAAACGGAGTGAAGACCATGCCAACTATCATGACCCATTCCGTGGTTGCCGTCTGTGCCGGATTCACCGTTGGACGGACCGACATCCCGAAGCGATTCTGGGTGTTGGGCATAATTGCCGCGGTGCTGCCGGATGCGGACGTCATTGGCTACCATTATTTTTACATTCCCTATGGCCACATTCTGGGACACCGCGGCTTTTTTCACTCGCCGTGCTTTGCCGCCTTGTTCAGTGTTATAACCGTAAGCCTCTTCATTCGGCAGGAGCGGATTTTGTCACGCCGGTGGTGGGCCTACGTGCTCTTTATCTTTGCCGTAGGCGCCAGCCACGGACTGCTGGATGCCATGACCGATGGCGGACGGGGGATTGCTTTGTTGGCGCCGATTTCCAACGAACGTTACTTTCTGCCTTGGACCCCCATCGAAGTCTCTCCTCTGAGTGTTCAGGCATTTATCAGCCGGCGTGGCCTGACCGTTATGAAAAGTGAAATGCTATGGGTCTGGCTGCCCTCGGCCGCACTAGTCGTATTGTGCTGGATGGTTCGAAGGATTTATTTAAAATTAGACAAGAACGATATCAAGCTATAGTGTAGCTCGATTATAAATTGTGGGAGCGGTTTTTGCTTGTGCTTGTATCCTGGTTTTTTTGCGGGGCATCCCGTTGCTCTTTAGCTGGGCATGTGAAACATCAAAAGTTGGAGTTGATTGCATCTTAGGCTAGGTTGCCATTGTAGGTTGGGTTGAGCCAACTCCGGGCATTGTTGGGTTTCGTTGCACTCTACCCAACCTACATTTTCCCGGAGTCATCATGAAATGCGAAACCCAACAACGACCGATTTGGAACCGAACCACAACAGTTTCTTACCGATCGGACTGGACGCTTACGGCCAGCAGCGGCGTGTCCGGAGATTAAAGTTGCGGCAAAAACAGGTTGACAAACCATAAAATTGCATATACAAATTACCACAAAGGATATGTATGGTACCGTCAGCAGCATCTCAAAAATTGGTGAACTCAATCGCCACCAGTTGTCTTTCAGTGCGGTTGCGGTTAATGAACCGGATGGTCGGGGCAATCTATGATGAAGCCTTGCGCCCTCACGGTATCAAGGCCAGTCAGCTTAACATATTGGTGACGGTGTCGGCTTTCGGCACGGCGACCAGCCGGCAGCTTTGCCAGGTGCTGCATATGGATCCATCGACCTTCAGCCGTGCGGTTATGAGGCTGCAAAAAAACAACTGGCTCCGGGTTGAACCCAGCGGCGAGGGAAAGATATTGAAGGTCGAAGTCACCCCTGAGGGTTTTAGAAAAATAGAGGACGTTTATCCCGACTGGAAACAGGCCCAGGCAAAGGCGGCCAAGGCCCTGGGAGACTCAACGACCGAAACCCTTATTGCTGCCGGTAACAAGTATCTGCTCGGAGGGATGACCCGCTGATCCAATATATCCGACATCGTATTCTTGGATTCAGGGGCAGGTCACGTTTAGAGGGCTGTTCCGATAATCCGGAATCGGAGTGATGGAGTATTGGAGTACCGGGGTAATGGGAGATCAGGGAAAAACCCTGTTTTAGGGCGCTTCGTAATCTGATAATTTGCTTGGTGAAAGCAAACGGGTAGAACATTTTCATGATGGAGGTTGTCAATCTTTTTAGCGACCCATATATGCTGGAGGTGTATTTTCCAACACTCCAACACTCCAATACTCCAATACTCCACTGCTCCGTTAGCTAAAATACAGGTCTTCCTACGGGACAAACAAACATTGGGGCTTTTAAACTTGTCCTATGTTCTAAAAATTGCATATGCAACTTGGAGGTGCTTTCATGAGACTTGCCGATCATCCGACAGTCAGAAACTATCGAGAAGGAAAAATCAACATTCCCAAACCATCCGGAATCCTGGAAGCGGCGCGTTTGAAAAAAATGGCCCTGGACGCCGGGGCGGATGATGCCGGGTTGGTCGATCTGGCGCGTGACGCGATGGCTGATTACCGCCAGGATCTCCTGGTAGCCATGCCGGATACCCGGACCGTGATGACACTGATGTTTCGGGTGAACCAAAACCACCTCAAATGCCTGACGCATTCCGTCGCCGACCATGAATTCAAGCTGGCTTGGACGGAGGCCAATCACATCGCCCGGCTGCTGGTAACTGAACTTCGGCAAAACGGGATCAAGGCTCTGAATATGCCGGTCGGTTTTCCATACGACGCGACCCGCTGGCCCGGCAAGATTTGGCTGACCTGCGACAAAATATTCGCCATAGAGGCCGGCCTGGGGCACATGGGCTACAACCGGCTCGTACTTCATCCCACTTTTGGGGCCGGCGTCATATTGGGATCGATACTGCTGACTGGCACGTACGATCATTATGACCAGCCCCTGGATTTCAATCCCTGCATCGAGTGCGGCCTGTGCCTGAATGTTTGTCCGGTGGGGGCCGTTAAAAAGATGGACGATTTCAATTTTATGGCTTGCTACTCCCATAACTATCGTGAACGGCTGGGGGGATTCCAGAATTGGGTGGAGCAGGTGGTGGACAGCAAAAACCACGCCGATTACCGCCGCCGGGTCAGTGACGCCGAGACCATTTCCATGTGGCAGCATCTGGCCATCGGCGCCCAGACCCGCTGCGACCGCTGCATGGCTGTTTGCCCGGCCGGAGAGGCGGCCATCGGTGAATATCTGGATGATCGCAAAGCCTATTCTGATCAATATCTGAAACCCTTCCGGGACCTGGCCGAAACGATCTATGTGGTTAAAGGCTCCGATGCCGAACAACACCTGCAGTCAAACTTTCCGGCCAAACAGGCCAAAATTATATCCAATGGCATTCGACCCAACTCGGCAGCCAATTTTTTAGAAAGTCTGCCCCTGGTTTTCCAGCCCGGTCAATCAGAAGGCCTCGATACGGTTTACCATTTTACATTTACGGGGGCCGAACAGTTGGAGGGGACGGTTGTCATACGGGATAAATCCGTGGCGGTGCGGGAAGGTCTTGAGGGCAGATCTGATTTGCATGTAACCGCAGACAGTCAAACCTGGATTAAGTTTTTGTCAAAGGAAGTCAATTTGGTCAAAGCCCTGGTAACCCGCAAAATCAAAATCAAGGGCTCCCCCAAATTGATGATGGCGTTTGCAAGGTGTTTTCCGTCTTAAATTTTTTACATTAATTTTTGTCTTCTCTTCTCTGAAATATATAAAATACTACTTTGACTTCATCGCTATATTCCTCATTTTTGGGAAGGTACAATTTGGGCTCGGAAGTAAATAAATTGATCCAGACCCTTTTGCTTTTTTTTCAATTTTGCTATGATCAGCCAGGGGGTAGCGAATGGACAAGGGTTTCATCAGACGAGATTTTAGCGACATCGACGGTTCGGTCAACCGGAGGCAATTCATCAAACTGGCCGGGCAGGCCGGATTGATGGGCGGGTTGATCGGTTGCAGTCCCTTCGTCAGCCTGGCCGGTACCGCCGAAACCGAGGTTTTGCCGGGAAAGCCCTACCACCATACTGCCGACGGATTCCGCAACCTGCCCGGCAGCCCCGTCCACAAACACGATTTGACCGCCTGGATCAAGCACATCTGGCGTGAAATCGGCCGGGACGAGCCCGTGGCTCCGTCCGGCCACTTCCTGGGTCACAGCGCGGCCGCCAAGGCGCTTGGAAAGGCGGGTCCGGCAAACCGATTGACCTGGCTGGGCCATTCCGCATTTCTGCTCCGTTTGGGCGACCGCAACATTCTGCTGGATCCATTTTTGTCGGACTACGCCACCTCGGTGCCGCCCTTTGGGCCCAAGCGCTATACACCTCCCGGACTGCCGGTGGAGAAGCTGCCTAGGATCGACCTTCTGGTCATCTCCCACAACCACTACGACCACCTGGACCGGGCCACCCTGGAGGCGCTGCCCGACAAGGACCGCATCCCGGTCATCGTGCCGCTCAAATTGAAGCAGTTTATCGCCGAACTGGGCTTTGGCGATGTGACCGAACTGGATTGGCACGAATCCAAGAAGTCCGGCCCCATCACGGTGACCGCCCTCCCGGCGGTCCACTTTTCCGCCAGGAGCCTGTTCGACCGCAATGAGACTCTGTGGACCGGTTATGCCCTTAGCGATGGACACATCAAGGTCTATTTTAGCGGGGATACCGGCTACCACGCATTATTCAAAAACCTTGGCCGCCGCTATGGCCCTTTTGATCTTGGGATGGTGCCCATTGGAGCTTACAAACGGGCCTCGAATTTGAAAAGTACCCACACCACCCCGGAGGAGGCCGTCCGGCTGGGGCGGGACTTGGGCGTCAAGACCCTGGTCCCCATGCATTGGGGTTCCATCGTGTTGAGCTACGAACCACCTTTTGAACCGCCGGTCCGGTTCCTGAAAGCCGGTCTGGCCGCAGGGGTTTCAGAGGACCGCCTCTGGAAGATGGCGGTAGGGGAGACCCGGGTCCTTGGCTGAAGCCTCGTCCCAGTAGGTCTAAACTAAGGCTCGACAGGTACGGAAAAGGTACAGGGAACTCGAGGAAAGCTGAGACAGAGTAGTAAAAAGGGATATTTTATTCTTCAGATAGCTTCCGGGCAACAGCTATTACATCATCGGAAAGCCAGTAGCCGGCATCTTGTAGTTCCAGGAGCACGGTTCCGACATTATCGATTAATCCTCTCTTTTTTGCCAGTAGTGAAATTCCAACCAGACCAGTCTTTGGACTGTTTAAATTTTCTGCTGCCAGCCGACCAGCTCGATCGTCGATTAACAATAAAACTTCCCTTTTTAAGGTAGACGCGAGCAGGATACATTGTTTCTCGCCTTCGCCAAGGTTAACAAGGGGCTCATCAACATTCATTTCCAATGACCCGAGATCTGCAACATGAATAAAATCACTCAACGCCTGATCGATCTGATCTGATTCAGGTCCAATCTTGCCATAAAGCTCCTTGTGGACAATGGGCGGAATCATTACTTCTGTGGCTAACTTCCTGAGCAAGTAAATTCGACCTATTTTAGCCAGCCCTATGATTGGACCTGTATCCGCAACAATTTTCACTGGTCGATTAATCCTTTAGCTGAATCTATGTCGAGTTTTATTTCCTTTTCAAGCTCTTCCGGCGTGTAATTAAAAACACTAACACGATATCTGCCACAAGTTTCAAGAAATTCGACCCGTGACATTCCTGCCAGTTCAGCAGCTTTGCCGGATGATACTTTGCCGAGTTCAAACATTTTTAAAGCAGCCATTAATCGAATATGCTGTTCCATTTCTTCTTTCGACAGATGGACAGCGTGTTCGAATCCACTTGGATATTTTATTGATAGCTCTTCGGTTTTCATTAAATAATCTCCCATCACCAAATTGTTGCAACACTATTGCTAATTTTTTATAACGGAATATCTCCTATCATGTCGATGGAAATATGTCAATAAGTTAATAAACACAATAGGTTGAAGGAAGAACAGAGCGAAGAGGCCTGCCCTGGTGCGAATTGAGGAACGTAACTTTGATCCTTGAAAATTTCCGCCTTAAGCGAGATGATATATGAAGCTTGAGGCCGTGAGGCTGCTATTCTAAAACCTGAATGGATTAAGGTAGAGAAATGGGGGCGGAGGGCGAACGTAATCGAGGGGATAGGCTTGACTGGAGGTCGGGCTACACTAGAATGCTAGAATTTGAGGCCGGGCGATTTTGGATTGAGTCCTCGACATGTAAATGCAAATTTGGCATATACTCAACACCTAAGGAGGAACCTCAAGGCTCAGTTGCGATAAATCCTGGCTGTGAGCTGTCCAGCGGCGGTGGAATCAATACGATTTTGCCCACGTGTTTCTTCTCAGTGAACGCTCGCTGGGCGTCCACAATCTGCTCGAGGGGAAAGGTTGATGCTAGCAGAGGGCGAATCTCACCCTTTTCGATATAGGAAACTAAATTTGGGAAAACCGGCTTGTCCCAGGCGGTGCACCCGATCATGGTCAGGTCCTTGAGATAAAAATCCCGCATATCCAGGTTCACCAGTGGCCCTGCGATGGCGCCCGAGGACGCATACCGCCCCCCTCGTTTGAGCACCTTTAACATTTCGCCAAAAGCCGGCCCAGCCACGTTGTCGACGATAACGTCCACAGATTTTTCACCCAAGCAGGCAACGATATCGTCTTCGCGGGCGATGACGCGATCCGCGCCAGCTGACTGCACCTGGGCGAGCTTCTCCCTACCGGCAATCGCAGTCACAATGGCCCCGCGACGCTTCGCCAGCTGCACGACGGCAGATCCGACCCCGCCCGACGCGCCGGCGACCAATACTTGCTCGCCTCCGGACACCTTGGCCCGGTGGAGCATGTTCTCGGCTGTGCCGTAGGCACAGGGGATCGTGCCCAGTTCGGCATCGCTCCAATCGCTGTCCACGGGGAAAACCTCTTCGGCCGCCACTTTCACAAATTGAGCGAAAGCGCCGTCGAAATCGGATGCCAGCCAGATATTTTCCAGAGAATCCCAACCCGCGCTGCGAATGCAGGGCCGCACCAGGGCGCGCAAACCGATAGTGCTTTCGTCTCCACCGGGGGCCACGACTACAACACGCCCGCAGCAGTCCGTGCCCTGGATGAATGGAAACGGCGTCGCCTCGTTCCACCCACCGTCGGCTTTAGCTTTGGCCTTTTCTCTTTCCCCGGCTGACAAGGCTTCGGTACCGGTTGTGACTGCGGACGAGTACCATCCGAGACGGGTATTGATTTCAGTATTGTTGACGCCGGCCGCGAGGACCTGCAGCAGAACTTCCCCCGGGGCCAAGGCCGGCACCGGAACATCCCGAAACTCAAGCTGCTCGTAACCGCCGTTGCCTTTTGTAACCACCGCTTTCATGGTTTCTTGGCAGCCCTCGATATCAAAGCGATCCTTTTTTCGAAATGGTTGGTTATTAGCCATGCAGCGTCTCCCTTTTTTGTGAATTTTCCTGATAGATAATGATTTCAGATCCTGCAAAGAAGTTATAGTGGAACGGTTGGCCATTAATCAAGCCAAAGCTTCTTAAATCCCTCCATTGCGAGTTTATCAAATCTTAATCCCTTATGAAAAATTGACAGCCAACTCTTTTGACATGCATTTCTTTTAACCTGACCCCCATCTTTACATGTGATAACAGTATTGACAATAGTACCTGCGGTCGTTATCAGATAACAATGGGTTCGTTAAAACTTACACCTTCATATTCAGGAAGCAGAAAATTATAGCCATGTTAGAAGAAAGAATTCGACTCAAAGCATTGCGCGATAAAGTTACCGACCCCGCCACCGCCACCAAACACATCAACGACGGTACCAATCTGTTCATTTCCGGCTTTACTGCCGGATACCCCAAATTGATTCCGCTGGAATTGGCTCGCCGCGCCGCAGCAGGCGAACAGTTCAAGGTCAATCTGTTTGCCGGCGCCTCCACGGGGGATGAGGTCGACGGCATTATGGCCGAGGCCGGAATTATCGGCTGGAGACGGCCATACATGAGCAGTCGCAGCATGCGCCAAAAAATCAATGAAAATCAGATTCTTTTTAAGGACGACCATTTATCCCGGCTCTCAGAGCAGGTCCGGGCGGGAAACTGGGGCCGAGCCGATGTCGCGGTGGTTGAAGCGGCGGCCATCACCCAAAAGGGGCACATCATCCCCACCATGTCGGTCGGCAACACACCGACCTATGTTCGTAAAGCAAAAAAAATTATTGTGGAAATCAGCTCGGACCCGCTGGATATTGAAGGCATCCATGATATTTTCATCCCGGAAGATCCGCCCTACCGTATGCCGATTCCGATTTATCGCACGGCTGATCGGATCGGCAAACCCTTTATTGAAATGGACCCCAATCGGGTTGTCGCCATTTTATTCAGCGGCGAAGAAGACAGTTGTCCCATATTTAGCGAACCTGATATCGTCTCCCGTCGCATCGCGGAACACATTTTGGACTTTGTTCAACACGAAATCCGGCAGGAGCGGATGCCGCCCAATTTGCCGTGGCAATCCGGTGTGGGTGACGTTGCCAATGCCGTGCTGGGCGGATTTATGGAAAATCGTACGTTCCGGGATATTGAAATTTACTCGGAAGTATTGCAGGATGCGGTGTTGGATCTGATTGATTTGGGCATTGTCCGCGCCGCGTCAGGTTCGGCCCTGACCTTGTCCCACAAAGGGCGCCGGCGCTTTTTTAACGAAATCTATCGCTACAAAGAGAAGATCGTTCTGAGGCCGGTGGAGATATCGAATTCACCGGAAGTCATTCGGCGGCTGGGTGTGATTTCCGTGAACACGGCCATCGAGGTTGACATCTATGGTCACGTGAACTCCACCCATGTCATGGGTTCCCAGATGATGAATGGTATCGGAGGCTCCGGGGATTTCCTGCGCGCCGGCGCCCTGACCTTCATCGTCACCCCAAGCACGGCCAAAGGCGGCAAAATCTCCGCCATCGTACCCATGGTCTCCCATTTCGACCACAACGAGCACTCGGTGGATGTGGTGGTCACCGAACACGGCCTGGTGGATACGCGCCCTCTGACACCGCGGCAGGTGGCGACTGAAATTATTAAGAAATGCGCGCACCCAGACTATCGTGATCTGCTATGGGATTACTACGACCAGGCTGTTAAAAAAGTCGGCGGACATGAACCCCATATGTTGGATGAAGCCTTCAGTTTCCACAATCGTTATTTGGCTTCCGGCGACATGCGACGTTGATTCTGCGTCGCCACTGCCTGGTTTCTGCCACCCCTTTAAAATACCATTTCAAACAATATGACTAGCTCTTTCCAGATAACCTGATTTTTCATAAGCTGGTATTGGATTGAACGGCAGACTGAATATATGAACTGCGCTGTTGAACAGCTTGTCCTTGACAAAGCGCCGCAGATTTTTTTATCATCAGCCTGTAAGTTACTATAATGCATCATCATTCAACGAAAGGAGGCAGTCATGACGGCAAAGGAATTAGCCAAGAAAATTGCTTGGCTGGGACACGACGGATTTCGGATCGACGCTGAAAAGACCATTTATTTCGATCCCTATGAAATAACCGGCGACCAAAAGGCGGACATTATCCTGATTACTCACGAGCACTTTGATCACTGCTCACCGGATGACGTGTCCAAAATTCAGCAGGACGGCACGGTGATCGTCACAGAAAAAGACTCCGCCGGCAAACTCTCCGGCGACGTGCGGGTGGTTGCTCCCGGGGAGCAATTGACGGTGGACGGGGTAAACATCGAGGCGGTCCCGGCCTATAACATCAATAAAAACTTTCATCCCAAAGCCAATGGCTGGCTGGGCTTTATCGTCGAGATCGAAGGCGTACGCGTGTATCACGCCGGCGACACGGATTTTATTCCCGAAATGAAGGACTTCCAGACGGACATCGCCCTCCTGCCGGTGTCGGGGACTTATGTGATGACGGCGGAAGAAGCCGTTGAGGCTGCTATAGCGATCGATCCCCGGATCGTCATCCCCATGCATTACGGCAGCATTGTCGGCGGGGATCAGGATGCCGTGAATTTCAAAAGTGCCCTGGGGGAAAAGTTCGAAGTGATTTTATTGGATAAAAGTTGATGGTTCAAATCACCTGAAATATCGGGTCGCTATTGACTATCCATGAAGATCTGACTAACCAGGTTATCCACGATCACCGGGCTGGCAAAAAATGTCACAGAAGGTTCCGTCCCGTACTTATCCAGAATAAAGGCTTTCCAGTCTTCGGTATAAAGCCGGTCCGCGTCTGCCCGTGACTCCCAGAGGTATACCCCGCCGGCAGTTGCACCGTCCTCGGACAGCAGGTAATACTTGCGAATGAGCCCTTTTACTTCCCGGTATTTCGGTGCGGTCTCCGCAAAGACGGCCCGGGCTTTATCGACGCTAATCGGCTCCGGAAGTTTGATTTGTACCAGTGCGGTGATCATTGGCAATTACTCCTTTATCGGTATTAAAATGATAGAATACCTTAAATCCAAGATCCCCAATATAAGAGGAATATAAGTGGGATCAATTATAAAAGGTAAATTTGAGCAAGAAAGCGTAGTTTACACCAGCCCAGTCATAGCCTGAACTCCAGTATATGTTGTTTCAGCAGTGGATCTGCCAGAACGTAGCCGGTATCCTCCTTGTAAACAACCGCCTCGTCCTCGAGTTTCATCATTATTTTTCGAACTCCGGGTGCCGTCAAATTGACTCTATTAATGAAATCTTTACCCTGGGGGTGCAGTACGGGTTCCCTTTTCGCTAAGTTAAAAATAACCTTTTGTTCCGCTGCCGTAAAACCGGATAAGTAGATCTCCGGTTCGTTTCGTCGATCAGAGACAACTTTTGACAACCCCGAGTCAATATCTTCTTTTTTGATCTCACCTTTCTCGATGTCATAAAATATTAAGGCGAAGCAAAGCCGGTTTATCGCTTCCGGCATCCGCGACATCTTGTTCTGCAGGTACACTGAATTTTCGAATGAAATCCTGTATCCTGCCTGTTTGAAGCGTTCATCCATATACTGCCAGTATTCATGGTAATCAATTGCATCGAAATGTATGTGGGTACCCCAATTAAAAAGTGGTGCTTTGGGGCGTGCGAAAATTCGGTTTAACAAATGTTGCTTGGACCCCAGGATTATTACCGGTATTTGTGAGTTAATGTGTTCCAGACCGTTACGAAACAGCGCTTCGGCCTCATCAATCAAGGCGATCTCCTGAAATTCGTCCAATGCCAAGAGAACTGGTATGTTGGATGCATAAATCAGATCCAGCTGTGTCAAAATATCTGTAAACGATCTCATTTTCTCGCCGCCCTCGATGCCGAAAGATAATCTGGGATTGCCCGTCTCATCAAGCTCGATGGATGGTTTTATGCCCCGGATGATTTTGAGCATATTGTTGAAAACAGATTTCATTCTGAAACAGGCGTTATATGCTTCGGTAAAGGCGATGGTCATTCTCTCGGAAATTTGAGTTAGTTGTCTGACTCCCATCAGATCCACGTACATGAATAGGCCGGAAGGTTGATCCTTAAGCCACCATTTTGCAACCACGTTCTTAACGAGAGATGTCTTACCCATATTGCGCTTGCCATAGACCAACAGTTTTAATCCATTTTGGACGCCCTTCGTGATCTTGTGCTTTTCATAGTTGAGGTTGCAGATGTTTTCCTCATCAAGAATCGAATCAAATATGAAACGCTTCATATGCCCTCTATCGCTAAGCCTCTTGCTGATATAATTCGATTGGAACCGATATGTAACTATTTGTTTATTACAAAAAGTTCTATATGTCAATTCAATTTATCTATCTGTAATTTTTTGTAAAAATTTAAATACATTTTAAATTTCTATTCTGCGTTAAATGATGATAGATTATACTTCCAAAAATCATAACTTACCGTATTTAATAATAAAAAAGTTAAAAAATGAAAAATTAAACAAATAGTATAAAACATATAGTTATATAAAGCAGAAATGTGTCTTTTCCCTTTGTACAACCCGATAATTGTCAATTTGTTGGGCGGATTAATGCGGCTTAATTCGGTAAATCCACCCAAACGGCACCCTTGTCCGAGGATTCCACCGCCTTGCTGATAAACTGCATGCCCCGCAGACCATCGTACACCGTTGGAAAGTTATATTCTTCCGTATTCATCGGCCGGCCGTCGATGTGACGGCGGATGGCTTCCACGGCGCCGCAATAGATGGTGGCGAAGGCCTCCAGGTAGCCTTCCGGATGGCCGGTCGGCACCCGGGTGCAGTCCTGGGCGGCGTCAGATAAATAGCCGCTGGCCCGGGTGACTGTCTGCCGGGGCTCACCGTAGCGGTAGACCTCCAGATAATTTGGGTTTTCCTGCCGCCAGACGATGGCGCCCCGGGAGGCATAGACACGAATCCAAAGATTGTTTTCTTCGCCCGTGGCAATCTGGCTGATGGTCAGGACACCCTTGCCGCCGCCGGTCAGGTGCAACAGCACATTGACGTCCTCATCCAGTTCCCGATCCGGCAAAAAGGTGCTCTTGTCGGCGCAGATCTGAGTGACGCGGTCGTTGGTGATATATTCCATCAGGTTCAAGGCATGGGATCCCACATCACCCAGGGTGCCGCCGAGTCCGGCCTGTTTGGGATCCACCCGCCAGGCGGCCTGTTTCTGGCCCTCTTTTTCGTGGGGATACATTAAAAAGTCCTGCAGGTATTCGACGATGACCTTGCGGACAGTCCCCATTTCACCCGAGGCAAAGAGCTGGCGGGCGTGGCGCACCAGGGGGTGCCCCGTGTAGTTGTGGGTCAGCGCAAAGATCAGACCGGTCTTTTCCACGATGTTGACGAGTTCTTCAGCCTCCTGAAGAGTATAGGTCATGGGTTTGTCGCAGACCACATGGATGCCGGCTTCCAGAAAAGTTTTGGCAATGGCAAAATGCGAATCATTGGGGGTCACGATGGATACAAAATCGATGCGCTGTTCGGCCGGCAGTTCAGCTTCCGCCTCAGCCATGGCCTGGTAGGTGGAATAGCAGCGGGCCGGGTCCAGATATAGCTGCTCACCGGTGGTCCGGGTGTTTGCAAAATCCCGCGAAAAGCAGCCGGCCACGAATTCAACCTGCTGATCCAAGGCCGCGGCCATGCGATGGACCCAGCCGATAAAGGCCCCCTGGCCGCCGCCAACCATTCCCATGCGTAATTTGCGTTTCCAAGCCTCCATTGTGTTATCCTCCTGTTCAACGTAGTTTAAAATTTTTATGGTGGTGTGTTGGGTGAATGTCGATCAACACTTTTTAACAAAATATGATGACGTAGTTTCAGGTGTCAGGGAGTTAGGTTACTATATCCTGAAACCCGGAACTCGGCACCCGACACCCGACACCCGACACCCGACACCTCCCATCTCTATTCATCTACGAGGTTGAATTACAAAAGTTAGCTCATTGATTGTAAAACTCAACCGAGCCCCAGAATCTGTCTGTTCCGCTCCCGGTCCGTATCTCCGCCGGCAAAATCATCGAAGGTGATTTGGGTGGCTTCGATAATGTGATCGGCGATAAAGGGGGCGCCTTCCCGGGCGCCCTGTTCCGGGCTCTTGACACAGCATTCCCACTCCAGGATAGCCCAACCGTCATAGTCGGCCTCCGTCAGCAGGGTAAAGATACTCTTGAAATCGACCTGCCCATCGCCCAGGGAGCGAAAGCGGCCGGCCCGCGTATTCCAGGATTGGTAGCCGCCGTAGACGCCCACCCGTCCGTCAGGCCGAAATTCCGCATCCTTGACGTGAAAGGCCTTGATCCGGTCGCCGAAAAGTTTGATGAACTCGAGGTAGTCGAGCTGCTGGAGCACAAAATGGCTGGCATCGTACGTCAAACAGGCCGCCGGGTGGTTGTCCGTTTTGTCCAGAAACATTTCATAGGTGGCGCCGTCGAACAAATCCGAACCGGGATGCAGTTCATAGCCGAAGGTCACCCCCTGATCCGCCGCCATGTCCAAAATGGGCCGCCAGAGACTGGCCAGCTCATTGAAGGCTTCATCGATGATGCCGTCCGGCCGCTGGGGCCAGGGATAGATCATGTGCCAGGCAAATCCGCCGGACATGGCTGATATGTGATTGGTGCCCATATTGACCGAGGCCGTGATGGTTTTCTTTAATTGATCCGCCGCCCAGGCAACCCGTTGCTCCCTGTTCAGCCCTTCCGGGAAAAATGGCTGGAACATGGTTTCGTAGGCCGGGTGAACGGCCAGGACCTGCCCCTGAAGATATGATGCCAGCTCAATGGGTTCCAGGCCGGCCTCCTGCACTGTGCCTTTAATTTCATCGCAGTATGTTTTCGATTCGGCCGCCTGGGCTAGGTCGATTACCCGGGTGTCCCAGGTCGGTATCTGGGCGCCTTTATAGCCCAGATCGGACGCCCATCGGGCGATGTTCGCAAGATTGTTGTACGGTTCTTCGTCTCTTAAGAATTGTGCCAGAAATATACCCGGTCCTTTGATGGTTTTCATAATCCCTCCTATGGAATGACTAATGTCTAATGACTAATGAATAATTAATGAATTCTATCGATTTAAAAATCTTCGAGCCTATCTACATTTTTAAGGTTAGTGTGACCGTATCTGTCACACCCATGGTGTAAGATCTCCTTAAAAGAACAAACGAAAGGAGATCTTATGAATATCGATCAATTAAGACAACAGTTTCC
>Ga0209367_1000603_pt1 | contig 37639 bp, 22 predicted proteins | sample WorMetLIZISLAND2_FD_187412 | JGI IMG/M metagenome (GOLD analysis project Ga0209367, IMG submission 187412) | Marine gutless worms symbiont microbial communities from Max Planck institute for Marine Microbiology, Germany - Olavius geniculatus... ...
GGACGCTAGGTGGCAGAAAAGGCTGACTGAAAGTAGTGGGTCTTTAAGTGACGTCTGAAGGTAGCCAAGGTTTGACATTGACGAATTTGAGGAGTTAAGGAGTTCCAAATTCTCGGATTAAACTGCTATTTATGCTTAGGGAAATTAAAGGAAATGATGTTTGTAAAATATCAGAACTGTCTGTTACTTCCTTGATTTTTACCAGCCAACATAGTGACGTCACCCAGTGGACACGGACCGTCCGTGATGGTCAGCGACCTCGTTTGATGTTATGCGGAGTTTCCACTGCCTGCAAGGCACACAACGTACACAATGCATACAAGAAAGTATGTAAGAAATGCAATTTACGAATGCAAGAAAACTACACAACAAACGTTGCTGGCGTAGTTGATGCAACGGCTGTCCTTGTAATTATTCTCTGCTAACCTTTGACCTTTACATTTCTGTTTCAGCCAAGGACGTCGTTGTGGGACAAGTCATCGTTGGTGTCCATGAATGAAGCTCGTCAGTTCTACGTGAGCGACCTGCAACCGTTTGTCAATCCGTCGTCAACCAGCGGTCGAGAACGTGACACCTCACAACGCCTAGGCATTGCTGAAGTTCAAGATGAGACTAGCACTGCTGCTGCTGCTGCTAATGTCACTTTGTATGGATCAACACAGCTTGCGGTGGACTTGGCTGCACTGGCTGCGGAGGCAGGCAATGAAACGTCAGTGGGGTACGATGCGTGCAGCCAGATTGAGTCAACTGAAGCAGTGATGATGGCAAATGAACACTCGGAAGGAAAAATGCTGCCAGCGGAAGTATCGATAGCATTGGATGGATTCTGTCTTCAGTCGGGTTCGGTAAGCTTTGTGCACGTAGACACTGCGAACTGTGGAATTGTTTAGTTCAGTTTAGTTATTTGTTTGCTGATTGGTTTATTTATTTATTTGTTGCTATTCTTAACTTACAGCAAGACTTTATATATTGAATTGTAGGCAGGATGCATCATGTTTGGTGTAGGGTAGTTTAGTTTAGTTTAATTTTGACTAATAGGGGTATGATTTAACTTACTTGTATATTATGTGATGCACTGGTGTCATATCCTGGTGTCGTATCCTTAGTCTGGCGTTGTCTGAGGCCTAAGGAAATGAAGATCAGTGCTGCTTCCTGGGTTGTGGCGGCATGGCGTGGTGGTTAGAACGTCGGTCCTGGCCAGAGGACTTTCCTTATTCTGCGCTAGACTGATGGATGGCTGCTTGACCACTTTGTGGGTACGGCGTCCGCTATCAGTCAACCAACAAGGCCAACTCAGCCTGCCATCCCTCCAGGGTCGGTTAAATGAGTAGTAACCCATTATATGGGTTGTGGAAGGTGGGGACCTTTGTACAGCTGACTGGGCTGCCTGGCTGGCCGGTGCGCCAGCCTGTGTTTGCAGGCTGCACGCGGCGGCTGTGCGATCGACGGCTCTGATTAGTGACGAAAAGCGCATTAGAGGTGTACATCGTACACGACGATGTGCTATACAAATTGACAACCTTTATCTTCACCTGGATCTGTATGTAAAAGCTGCATTATAACGTGTTCATTTTCTTGTGCCGATGCTTTTGTGGTGTATATCAGTTTATTAGTTCGTCTCTGGTCGGATATGGCATACAGGCTGCGGAGACGGCAAGAAACAACTTGCTCGGGATGCTGGAATGCCTGGTTGATAGCGAGACCCATTCAGACGTGACGTTGATGTGTCGAGACAACAGTGTTGTTCACGCTCACCAGCTGCTGCTTGCTACCAGATGTCCACGGCTCTACACGGTAACCTACACCAGAGACGCGTTTCGCACTTTTTTCTCGGAGAATCTCACTTCTACGGCTCAGTATTTCTTACTAGTTCTCACGAAAAGTGTGAAACGCGCAAGTAAGAATTCTACGAGAATTCTAACATAGAATTCTACGCTAGCCAACACACAAGCAAGTGGGCGGAGCTAGCATAACTTAGCAAAGGAAAATCTTGCTCACGATTTTTCAGAGAAGCTCAGAGAAAAGGAAGTGCAAAACGCAAATTCTAAGTTAGAATTTCTGAGGTTCTCAGAGAAAAAAAGTGCGAAATGCACTTCAGGTCATAAGTAGCAACAGATATGGTTCAGTGGGCTTTTGCCCATGATATGCCCACTTATGTGCCCACTGCAGTTTAACAGACTGTCATCATTTGAGCTATTAGGCGGTTATTTGAGGGTTAAGAGGAGAGATTGTGATAACTGTTTTGTGCTGTTGGATGTATAACTCTACTGAAGGGTCTACTTTGACTAATAGGTATGGTTGTGGCTCGGTAGTCTAACGGTAACGTGTTGGACTTGTAATCCTGAGGTAACTCAGAGGCGCAGGTTCAACTCCACACCAGGACACTGCCGGGTAACGATCTTAGGCAAGTTGTTCACACACAATGTGCCTCTGTCACCAGGCAGTATAATTTGGTACCGGCTTCACCGCTGTCAGTCGTTGGTAGTGTCAGGCGCCGAAACCTCTGCATTTTTTCTGAAGTTTCACTCACATTACAGCTGTTCAAAGAAGTTGTTCTCAAAATTTAAGGCTAATTTTTTGACAAAGTATTGACGAATTTGTTGCTTAAATATGTTTGCAGTGTTTTTGGATGAAATTCATTATGCTACTAGTTTTCAGTTTTTTTCTTAAGTGCTGCTACTGATACGAGGGTCGTTCGATGGATAAGTTACAAAACAGCATCATTCTGTTGGTTTTCCAAATATTATAAATTCGAAATATACGTTTTGTGGGAAATTTGATTCTGAGTAGCAGCTGTGAGTTTTATGATGATGACGTCACTATAACGTCATTTATAAACATTAAATATGGCGACGATGCCACCAAAATCCTCCCGTAACGAACAGCGTACCGTTATTGTATTTTTGTGGGTCAAAAAATAAATGCAAATCATATTCACCTTTTTGCAGGTCTCGCGTGCATGTTGTCACTTGTTGTGAGTGTCTTGAAGGGAAAAATGCATTCACTTGTTATTTTTTACATTTTATTGTTTACATTTGTGTGTCATATATATTTTTTTCGGTTTATTTTCCAAATTCATTTGTCAGATGGTTGTGTTTAGCTGATGAGTACGTCTGGTAGCACAATTGACGTGAGCGATTTTGATCAACCGACAGTTGTTGCTGTCATGCGATATCTGTATGTTGGGGACGTCGATGTGCAACAACTGCTCAGTCTGGACGTCTGTCGATTTGCTACCAGGTATCGTCGTTATTCGTTGTGATAACACTCTGAAATTATGCAGCACAAGACATAGTTGTACTTATACTTATACTTACTACTCAGCCTGCTTATCTGAATTCTGTTCTCGAACGTTACATTCCATCTCATACATTGCATTCATCTGACACTAATCTGTTGTCTGTGCCTCGTGTCTGTGCATGTTTTGGCTCTAGAAGTTTTTCTGCAGCTGCCCCTACTATTTGGAACTCTCTTCCTTTTGACATCCGCAATAGCTGTTCAATAGCTTCTTTCTGTCGTAAACGCAAAACATTCTATTTTTCAATGTCTAGCCATGTTTAGTGGCCCGCCTCACTCCTTACCTCAGTGCCTCAGATTCAGTGAGTTTCTCGCTGACATTGTGCGCTTTATAAATTAAATTCACTTACTTACTTACTTACTTATATGGTTATGTTTGTAGACAGCGCTGTTCTCATTGAAAAATTATCTTTTGGTTGTGTTTAAGTGCTTAGACTCAAAACACGCCATGATCGTTTGTAGTTTTTTTTCTGCCATTGATGATGTGAGATTGCTGAGGTAATATTTTTGCAGACTTTCTGTGGTGACCGATGAACTGTCAGATCATTGTTTTGAATCGTGACAAGAAATACTTAAAACATTGTAACCAATCTAATGCATACTCCACACACACTAAACGCCGATACTACTACTACTGCTACAGTATTAATACTGCTACAACTGCAACTAGATGCAAGACATATCTCTTGCAGAAGCCGAGTTATAGCTCATGTTGTCCCAAATTTTGTTGCCCTGGCAATGAAAGTAAAAAGGTAAAGGTCGTCAATTTGTATAGCGCATCATCGCGAACACGCCTCTAATGCGCTTTTCGTCACTAACCCGAGCTGCCTGCCGCATGGCCACCATGTGCAGCCTGCAGACACAGGCCGGCGCAGCGGCCAGCTAGGCAACCCCAGTCAGCTGTACCAAGGTCCCCACCTTCCGTAACCCATATAAATGGGTTACTACTCATTTAACCAACCCCGGAGGGATGGCAGGCTGAGTTGGCCTTGTTGGTTGACTGATAGCGGACGCTCAATCCACAAAGTGGTCAAACGGCCATCCATCAGTCTAGCGCAGGATAGGGAAAGTTCGCCGGCCAGGACCGACGTTCTAACCACTATGCTACGCCACCAAATGGGTCTATCGGAATACAAAGGTCATTCGACAAATAAGTTACAAAACAGCGTCATTCTGTTACTTTTCCAAATATGAAAAATTCAAAATGTAAGTTTTGTAGGAAATGTAATTCTGAATAGCAGCTGTGAGTTTTATGATGATAGCGTCAGTGTGACGTCATTTATAAATATTAAATACGGTGACGTTGCCACTAAAATCCTCCCGTAACGAACAGCCCGAAATCGCCCCAAAAAATCCATAAAACCCCCTATTTTGGCGTTCAGGGTCATTCAAGGTCACTGAATTTGGCGCCAATTGAGAGCCAGTGTACGACTTCCTATTGGTGCTTAATAGTAACCTAGGCCCTATCTCGCATCGTTACTGAGATACAGTGACTTATTGGCCAAAAATCACAAATTTTGCCCACCCCCTCGATTGGCGCCGAATTCAATGACCTTGAATGACCTTGAACGCCAAAATAGGGGGTTTTATGGATACTTTTGGTGATTTCAGGCTGTGACACAAGTCTATGTCATTCACAAGGTGGCGCCACGCTACTGTCGTTATGCGATCCAGATAGAGAATTTGGTATTTGTATATTAACTTAGCGTGAACATCCCAATTTTTCAACTAAATTACTGAACTGGAACTGCTATAGGCTTTCGCACATCTTGTGAGCATTATCTCAAATTTCTTGTTTGATTTAATTTACTTAATCACTCTCTCTTTTGGTGATATAGAAGTGCTGTAGCTTGATGGTAGTATTAACGTTATTTTGTGAATGTGGTCAGCATTCACAGTACTTGTAGCCATTCTTGTGTTCATGTCAGATTTGTATTTATTTTTATTTTTTTCTGTACCAAGTCACTCCACAACATGTTTGTGATTTCTGTGTAGGTTTAACCTAGAAGAGCTGCAGCTAGCATGTGAAGATGTCGCTGATGCTGACATAAAGGCATTGCATCAGAGCCCCAGTCAGCATGTCAGCAGCCTTACCAATGTTAGCCGAAAGTTAGGTGAAATTGGCAAAGATGTTGCTGAAGATGCTCGCAAAAGTGATGAAGAGATTACGAGCGATGATGAACTAGAGGAATTGCATCAATTTATGTTGACGCAGCGACAGCAGAATTCCATGCCGCAGTCTGTCTGTGTAGGAGAGAATCTAACCGCCAACGAGGAAGATAAAAATATAAGTGAAAGCGAGTCATCATTGTCAGAGGATGAAGAAGAAGAAGAAGTGATTGAGTTGAGCCAGGCTTTGCTGCGGAAGCTGGAAGAGACCTTCGCCGCTGAGCATGTTGAACGCGAAGAGCGGATTTTGTCATCCAATAATACCACGGCAGAGATCGCGATCTGTGATAAGTTGAATGACTTGCCTGCTTTACTTAATGCATCTGACACCGACCAGCTGCTGGTAGCTGCTGAGGATAACAGTGTTGATGTCAACAGGTCATCGGACACAAAACTGTTAGCAAGTAAACTTGATGAGGTAGTAGTCGATCGCGATGAAGATGAAGAGGCGAAGAGCCAGCATGCATCATATTCTGCGCAGCTGGGCGGCTCTGGAATTTGTGCTACTCCGAAAGATTCACAGACTGATCGCGTGTCTTTGGCGTCGGCAGCAGAGGATGGCACGATGGTTAATGATACCGATGACTCAGTCGCAAAGGTACCAACGTCTGCTGATGAATATGCCGATATAACATGTTCAAATGATATAGCTAACAGCGGTCCACAAGAACAACAGCCGTCTTCACCAGTGCCACCCACTGCAGTTCAGAGTAGCCATTACTCCGCGGTTTCTCCGCCGTCCCTGTTTGAAGAATCTTCCCTTGAACAGTGGGATGCGGAACATACGAACACCAGTAAGGACATACCTGCACCAGCTGATGATAGTCGTCGTATGTTAGATGCAGACTTTATCGGTGACGATGGGCTGATTAATGTCTGCGAGTCACCCGATGATATGTTCGAGTCTCCGTCATCACATAAGTCTGCACCTTTGCCTGCTGCCAGTCCATACTACGAGCTGGAGTCAGTGTGCTGCCAGCGGAACGATCAGTCGTCGTCGTCGTCTTCACCGAGATTCTCTTTTTTTGAAGCAGGTTCACAAATGCACTTCGAAGTTTCGACGCCAGTGGTTTTACACGAAACCACATCTTCTCCAGTGGAGAATGCACAAATACGGCTTCAAAGTTTGCCCGAGCAAGGCAATCAGTCTCCGAGCATGGCGGAAGAAGTCGTATTATTGGATGTGATTGAGGCTAACCCGCCGCCTAGTGATTGCAGCACGAACAGCGTCATCTCACAACGCTGTAATCTGAGGAAAGTCCGTGCAAAGACTAGAAATGCCATCTCTTCTCCGGACTTGGCCGACGTTTCCCGTTCTTCATCAACGCGTGTGTCCGATGTCTCGGGGACTTCTTTCCACCACTTCAGAAATCCGAGGTCTTGTCCGATCTACTCGGATGTTGAACCCGACACGGACGAGGATGATGTTGATAGGAGACGAAGTCCAAGGAAGTTGTCACAAGTGTTTAGCCAAGCGTCACTGCAGAGCAGTTTATCATCCACCAAGTCAGCTACAAAGCCATGCTGTGTGAAACTGAAACGAATTGATTCACTGCCGCAGGTTGGAATCATTATTCGTTCTCGATTCGTATTAAGTTTAAATTGCTAGTCACTAAGTTAAAATTAAGTGCTGTTTGCACTAGGATAACTGCTGCATTTGCTATGGGTGCCGTTTTATTCTGGAGTCTCATAAGGTTAAACTGGGTCCAGCCAATTTTTTGAAGTTGTCAAAGCAGAACTTTTTTAGCAACAGGTGTGCACTAAACAGCTGACTTATAATTATTCACTGTCCAGGCTGGTACAAGATGTCTAAGCTTTTGGTGACTATGTGAGGCTTTGCTAGTTATAGTGCTGTTAGTTGCCATTACTTATTGCACAGGGGGAATTCTGGGTTGAATTTTGTTAAATATGAAAACAGTGTTGCTAGCCAGAAGGTTTTGATGCTAATGCAGCTCCATTGCTACATTGGTGCGCAGTGTCGTTACCACTAAGGTTAGGTTACTCATTTATTTATTTCAGTAGTTTGTTAAACAATCATCACCAACAAATCCGGGTGTTACCAAGTGCCATCATCTCAAACTGAACAATATAAACATTCATTTTTCGTCAAAACCGTTGTGGTCTGGAATCATCTGGCAGGTGATATAGTTGATGCTTCTTCATGTGAAGCATTCCTCAGTCGCCAAACTAAAATCCAGTCCTGCCCGTAGGTCCGCCAGGCACCTTCCCACTGCGTCAACGCCATTATTGGTCCTGCAGCATATAGCCCAAATTCCATTATGCCGACTTTGCGACTTTCACCGAAACTTCCGCGGGAAAAGTCGCGGACACAAATCACGAAAGTCCGCGACACAAATCACGTCGCCGACTTTCATGATTTGTGTCCACGATAAAGTCTGCGGACTTTGTCGCTGACTTTCCCTGTGCATTCTAACGGCCAAATTCCATTAGAGCGACACAAACGGGTTTGTCGCGGACTTGGTCGCAAACATTTCGACATGTCGAGATGGTTTGCGTCCGCGACTTTCATGATTTGTGTCCACGACTTTCCACGTGCGGAAGTTTCGGTGAAAGTCAGTGTAATGGAATCTGGTCTTATTCGAGCAGAAGCAGAATTATCCATTATTGGGCAAAGCTGATCACTCAGTGCGGGCACAGACATCACGAATATTAATGAGCTAGGTTGATTGACTGATCAAGAAAGAGAAACCAACCTAAGGCAAGTTCGTCGGTTTGTTGATGCTTTCCATTGCCGCGTTCACTGCAGGTGGATGGTTCATCTGTGGTGGACAATGATGACTTGCTGGTGATCACCAGTGACAGTGACACCGAGAGCTGTTCTCATAATCGGACCACGCAGGACGAAATTCCTGACGTTTGGGATGGCTTCGACGAGGGCTGTTATGCTGCTGCTTTTGATGCTGTCACCAGCCCACCTCAGGTTGATATTTGCATGTGCACAGTACAGTTGCAATGGCTTCTTGGTATACTGATTAATGCATTAGTCTCATCTGCTCTACACTGGGGCAGGTTACTGCTTCAATTTGTAACTGTCTGCTGACAGGTAATTTATCTCGGTGTGTTACCAGCCACCCAGGTTAACTCAGCCTTCTATCCCTCAGGGATTCCTCATAAATTCATAGCTCTGCGATGTGTATGTGTTACGATGACGCTCAATAGTTTTGTAACTTTTTCGAAAAGTGAAGGATTATTTTCATGCCCGTTGATGGTGAACTTTTCTGTTGTGTCGGTGACTCCCTGCTGTTAGTCTTGCATTGCATTTGAATAAACCATTAATTGAACTATATTGTATTACTTTTTATGGAAGTCAGTTATGTTGGGACTACATGCTAACAGTGGGAGTAAACTTAGCAGTATTGTGAAACTGTAGTATGAGGATGCGTCATGCGAGTAAAACTTTGAACACTAACGGTTACATGCAGAATACCGTTGGCTTTTTCTTGAACTCTGGATAGTTGAAAATGCATTTAATTGCATAAATACTACATTTCATTTTTATTTTCTATCATGTGTTTGTTAGTGGTTGGTTTGCTAGTGTTAGTGATCAGTTGTTATAATATTCGTTTGCATCACTTTGACGATTAATGTTGCATTTTAATGATTATCTTACCTTATGTCAGTATGTGCTTATACATTGTAGCCTGTCGCAGCTGCGGCAGCAGAAAGTCGAGATGCATCAGCTGACCATTACGCGTCATCACCAGGCCACTGTAGTCCTGACCGACACACAATATCCCCCCCTCAGTTACATTCAGTGTCACCAGTCCATCGTAGCCCCGAGCAACACACAGTGTCACCAGTCCATTGTAGCTCTAAAGGATATGCATTGCCACCAGTAGATCGTAGCTCTCAGCGACATAAAACAATATCACAAATCTGCCGTAGTCCTGAGGTACTCGTAGTGTCACCAGTCCCCCGTAGCCCTGAGCATTCGATAGTATCCCTTCCTCAGCCGGCGTCCCCCATCTTCAGTACATCACTTGCTGCCGAGTCCAGTCGTGGTGCAAAACGCCGTCATCGTTCGTCTTTCGAGCACTGTCTCGTGGCGTCATCTTTACGTCAGCCACAGTCTGCTGCGCTGTTCAGTCCACCGACAGACATGGACACTGACGTCAGCGTCATCATGGAACAAGCTGCCAACGACAGCGAGCTCTTCAAGTCTGACGTTTCCTTTGAGGTTAGAATAATGGCGATAAAAATAAGAATATATCACGTTTGTTTACGGTGATGGTAGCACAACTAAATCCCGAGTTTACCTTGCAGATAGTGCTGGGTTAGCTTTCTGGAAGTTAACCCAGGGTAACCCATGGTTCGAAGTTGCTAAAACTGTTTTTTTTCTTACATGGGAATAACTTGCGATTTGTTTCAAAAACCAAGCATAAAAGAGGCAGACTAACAACAAAGCAATGAATGTGCACTGTGTCTCAATAAAAACGTGCTACTTTTATTTTTCGAATTACTCCATGTAGCGTTGACCAATTTTTATAATTTTTGGCGAGCAACATCAACAAACAACTTGACGAACACGACTACAGTTTAGCCTGCCTCACCTTAATGCTGTTGCTACACTACCCTGTGAAACGCAGAAGTCATAGTTTGGCCGTTTACAACAATGAATTCATACTGAAAGAAAATGACCATTGACCAATCATGCGTCGAGTTTCACGTCGATTGTCGGCTTGGAATAGAGCAGTGTTCTAATCGGCGCCTGATTTCGACGCCGACTTTCGGCACCGATTTCGACGCTGACTTTCGGCACCGATTTCGACGCCGATATCTGACTGTGTGTCATCGGCATTAAAGTATGTTTGTTATTCTTAATAATTGCGACATATTTATTTTGCCTACTGGTAGCATTAACTGTAGACATGACATAAATGCATGCTTTTTGTGGTGTATTGTTAGGGTGTGGAATTCGTTGCTCACAAGACGCCGGTGGCAAAAGCTTTGAAGCAGTCGAGAGACGAGATCACTCCTCTGCCGGACTATCGACAGATGGTCACACCCGACCTTCAGGTACAATATCGGCCTGATCTTTGTCAACTGACGTACACATTTTACCAGTTATCAGGAAACAGTGCCTGCCGGAAAGTGCCCTGTTTTTCATTGGTGTATTAAAGTAATCTGAGTAATTTTTATAACAGCTCTATATTATGTGGTTGGTTGCGTGGCGTAGTTGGTAACGCGTTTCGGATGAAACGAAGTTACTCTACGTTGGGTCCGGTTAGTACTTAGATGGATGACTGTCTGTGGTACGGAGCCAGCCAACTAGGTCGACTCAGCCTTCTACCCGCTGTGGGATGGTAAAATGAGTACTGGCGGTGGTCAAGGCCATCGCTAGGGAAGAAACAGCGAGTTCTACGCAACAGTAGGCCCTATGGCCAGGACTGCAAGTATACTGATCCAGTCGGTTAATCCGGCCGACTTGGGCTCTATGTTGGCTTAATTGGGCTTCGCCCTCGCCGGCTCAAAGTGCCATCATGGGGATGAACTCCCACGCAATGGGCCTGATTCATTTTCGCTGCCTAGTGCCTATGCGAAATCTTCTTTTTCTTCTTCTATATTTTGTGTTTGATGCTTGTGATGTGTAATTCTCGTGATGAAATGCATATTATGTTGTTGCTTGATGTTAACATCAAGTATTGTGACCGTGACTGCATATCATAATATCTGCTCGTAAAGTTCTGCCAGCTATTATACTCTGTTAGAATACTTTGCACAATTTCACTGACTTTTGTCGGCCGGTGTAGTTTTTTTGGTTTTTTTTTCTATAAACAAATGTGCATTTGTTTATGCCTGTTACTGCTTTTGCAGATGTTTTTTTTCGTTTTATTGAATTGGTCATTGAGTTGAGTGTGGCACTTAAGCGTGAGGCACATGTGTGCGAGTGCTGCAACATTTTTTTTTGTTTTATGCCATTTGTGACATTTCTGCAGTTAATATTTTGCAGCCAGTTTGACACTTTGAACATCCGGAACCCGTTGCTGTACGGGAAATGAACATCGGTATCTCTGTGTTGTATGTAACATTTAACGCTGTTTTATCGGCAGAATGGTAACTATTGAGCGAATAGTTGAGTTGGGCTTTGACCGGCAGCCTGCCGTGTAAACATCCGGTTTGTCGCCGTGGTTGTGGCTGTGGCGATGGTGACGTACACATTGACCCAGTTACATGCACCGATCCGTTATGACGTCACTCCTCTCAAACCCATGAGAAAGACTATTTTTGGTGTGCAGTCATAAAAGACATGCGTGAGCCGAGGCGGAGTCTGCATTCCAGCTCATCAACGGCGGTCGTTGTTACAGTGACTGTGCATGGAATAGTTTACCATAGTTTGTCACGTTAACATCGTCATTGTTGACTTTTAAACGTCACTTGAAGACGTACCTGTTCGCTACATCGTACTAGTGACACTCATTCTTGTTCTTCTAGTTTTCTGTTTGCCGAACATGTCAACTCTTAGTGTAATTATGTTACATGTCCTTGAAGTCTACTTGGACTAAATGCCACGTTAATAATTTTTGTGCATAATAATAATAATAAATAATAATAAGACAATGCTTCAACGATGCTACACACAGCACTAGCAGCAATGTAAGCACACCGCTGGGTTTTCGCAGTCTGCATCAACTGATGTCTCAGTCGTGCTGTCCAGCGTTGTCAACACGTGTTTAGTCTGTAACAAGTCGGCAGGTTTGAACCAGACGATCGTCGACTCACAACTCGATTTACTGCTGATTACCGAGACGTGGCACGAAAACATTGAGTTCGTCTCGTTCAAACAAGTGGCGCCAGCGGGATTTGAATGTATGGTAGTTGCCAGGCCACTGTCATCACGAGACATTCATTCACCGGAGCTGCATAACCATGGCGGCATTGCGCTGATTTACCATTGAGAATTGGATGGCCGCAAACTGCCTCCGACTCAACGACCGAGCTGATGTGGACTCGTGCCAAGAACAGTCTACTCTAGATTCCTGGCGGTGGTCTTTCTCTGATGCTCAGAGCCAACATCAAGTTATTTAACATCGTTCCTTTGCTGGGAGTGCTGCTCACTTCAAACTTGTCAACATTGGACAAGCATGTCACCTCAGTCGTTGCCAAGTGTTTTCTCCAGCTGCGACAACTATGCCGTATTCAATGCTCGCTAGCTGACGAATGTCGCCACACTGGGTCATGCACTCGTTGCTGTCCATGTCAACTACTGTATCGGTTTACTGGCTGGCTCACCAAAGAAGATGACCAAGCTGCAAAGGGTTCTCAATGCAGCTACGTGAGTTGCATCAAACTGCGCCAGTTCGATGGAGGACTGACCCATTTCTGGCGTCATATTTTGCGCTGGCTGGATGTCACTGACCGGTGTACAAGTGTCGTCACGGCATGGCTCCCGGATACCTGATCGATCTCTGCCAGCCTGTCGCCAGCATTGACGGTCGCGGACATCTGCGATCTGCAAGCCGTGGTCAGCTGCAGGTTCCACGGATCAAGATGACAACCTGCGGAAGCCGTGCTTTTGGACATGCTGGTCCGTCTACTTGGAACGCTCTGCCGAACACTCTCAAATGCAGTTCACACTGTTTACCTGCTTTCAGACGTCATCTAAAACATTTTTACTATTCATCTTACTAGCACATTGAGCACGTTCGAGGTTACTATAGTTAACGCACTATATAAATTACTTACTTATTTACTTATCTACTTACTGATGGCAGGAGTGTCGTTTTTCAGTTCAAAAAGTCAAAGCTAAAGCTCACCAGTTGTCAGAAATTTCACAAAAATGATGCATCTTTTGCTTGTGACTCTCGTGATCACAACACACTGGCTGTATTGTGTCTGACTATGGGAATTCACAGTTGGGATTTCCGTTTGTGGTTGTATAATGTATGCTGAACATTTATGATGGGGAAATTCGGATGATAACGTGAACGGCCGCTGTTTTGCAGGCACACTGCAGTAAGTTTGGCGTGCGACGACTGCCAAAGAAGAAGATGGCTGAAGTGTTGGAGAAGATCTATTATGGAACTCATCCTAGTATGTAGCTTTTACAGCACTCTGGTTGCTTTATAACATGTGCGTATTTTAGTTCATTATATTGCTGGCGTATTTTATTTGTAACGTAAACGTAAAACGTTAAGTCCTTCCTGAGCCTTATGGCGCATAGGGTGGGGCTGATCCCCGTTTTTTATTTTTGTGCACAATTTACACCGTGTCCAAAAATTAGCGGCACCCCTACAGATAAGTTAATGTAAAATCGATAATACCTGACAGATTTAAATTTCACAAAATTTGAACCAGTCATTGAGACAATCATTCTGAACTTGTCTATAAAGTTTGAGCTTAAAATGGCCACCTTTGGCCTCGATGCAAGCTTTTAGTCTAAAGTGGGTATGCTGCTTTTTTTGTCAGTAACAATGCATATAACGTATCTTATTGTAAACAAACTCATTATACTGTTATACCGCTATAGTTTATTTCTGTACCATTTATGTGCATGGCATTTGATAACTGCAGCATGGGGAACAGTGTCGCAAAGTGTTAGGGAATTTTACGTTGCTGTGGAATAAAGACATTGGGCGACTTCACTTTTTGACTTAGACTTTCGCTGAGCCTTTTCGCTGATCTAAAGCTAAAGCCGAACGCTAAAGTCTGTACTTAGACCAAAGTTCAACTAAACGATTAAAAATGGCGGAAAACCGGTAAACCTAACATGAAATAAATCAACCAGTTACGCTTAGACTTGCTTATTTAATTGTGCCGCGCACTCAAATGACGTAATTACATAACGTCTTGCGTCATTATGTAGCCATTACGGCGTTTATCCATATAGAACTGTAAATAGTCGCCATGTTTTCGCTCAGCTAAAGTCAAAAGTCAAAGTGGATTCCGGCTCAGTGAAATCACTTCACTTTTTGACTTTAGTAGGTACTTAGACCGAAGTTTAGACGCAGCGAAAGTCTCAGCGAAAGTCCAAGTCAAAAAGTGAAGTTGCCCATTGTGTTTTGATTATGTTTCTTTCTGTCATGTTTACTAGAGACATTCAGTAAATTCCGGGACTGTTCTTCTCAGTAAGAGCACAGTGACAGCTGAAAATCACTGCTATTATGAAGTTGTACGGCCACTATAGTACACAAATGTACAAAACATGAGTTTATACGCTTGTTAACGTCAACACGCAGTGACCGACACCTCAAAAACAGCAAAAATCTTCAAAAGTTGATATCACTCACCATCACGTCGCCTAACTGTCAATGTGCTGTTAAATAAAATCACCTTTTTGTGTTTTTTGCTGATTTCAAAGTGTCAGTCGTTGCATGTTGCCATTAACAGAGTATAAACTGATGTTTTGTACATTTATATTGGCTGTTTTATTACTAAAATAATATTTTCTCATAGGTAGTGAATTATAATTTATCTGTTTTGCATGGCCATGAAGATGCAAAGCTGCAAAGATTTTGGGGTCATGACCTTGAGTTCTTGGGGTCACGTGACGACAACGTGACTTCGTCTGTCATGTGATTATTGGACTCAGCGTGGGCACTTTCCTGTTGGTGGTCAATGATGACCATGCACCTATCTTGCACTGTTATGGAGATATAAAGCCTCAAAGTTGCATTTAGCCCATGTTAAGGGCCAAAAGTTTACTGCGCATGCCCGGTGTCACGTGACCTGTAGGCAGGGGGTCCAAAATGACCACATATTTGGGATTCCCGAGGCCATATTGTCTATTTACTATACAACTTTTATGAGCCTACGATGATGATTAAGGGCTATTTATAGGTGAAATTTAATACAGAAGCATTTTCGTCAAAAATTTCTAAGTTTGCTTTTTGCTCCAATTTTCAACTTTGGAGTAATTGTTTAGGGGTTAAATATTTACTTTGAATTTTCTACCCCTAAAATAGCACACCCTTGCATGAGACTGTGTCGTTTGAGCCATCATGCATAGAAATCTGCCGACCGGTCTGACCTGTAGGCGTGTCGTTAAAAAAAGTTATATGGAAATTTAAAAATACGTGTTATATTTCACTCATTTGCCAGGAAGCCCCCGATGGATGGATTTGCACGAAATTTTGCACAGGTGGTCGTCTCGCAGACGTAATCACCTGTTTCGAATTTTTTGTCGATTGGTTGAGGGGTCTTGGATCTGCGAAGGGTCGAATTTTGCCATTCTCCATTGACTTAGCCGGTCGCCATTAACACAGAGCTGAGCTACCATGCGCCTATGATCACTTACCGTGGTTTAATTTATGACATCATGCTATGACGTCATTATTGTTGAAATATAAATGATGGGCTTTGACATTGACGTTTGGCAGACACAGAGAAATGAAATTTTCTAGTCACAGATGGCGTAGCAAGTGCTGAAATTTTTTGTGGATTATCTGTAATATTTGTCAGTCACACTCTATCACGTTTGAGATTATTTGAATTGTTTGCCCGCTTTTGCAGTGGTCATCAGTCAGTTAGTGATGATGTCAGTGTTGGAGCACTGCATATGGCAATAACAGTCAGCTGCAGACAAAGCATTTTTGCAACACTTGGAGAGTTGTTCTTGGAGACTTTCTGCTTAAAGGACTTCTGTCAATGCAGAATATTATGGTGCATTACTGTTTGATTGATTACGACCAGAAAGTTGCAGCAGTCGACGCGCTTTGCTGCAGAAAGGTGTCATTCTTCAAAATGGCAGTGCCCCACCGTGCGATAGGCCAATTGGACAGTTGAGAAAATTGAAAAGATGGGTTGGGAACTGCCACAGCATTTGCCATACAGTCCAGACTTAGCTCCAAGTAATATTCATTTGTTTGGATCACAGAATGAATAACTTGGAGATATTAAGTTCAAGAATGATGAAGATGTTCTACGACATTGGGTCCGTAAATTTCGACACGATGCCAACAAAAACTCGATGCTACTGGTTCCAGGCGAGTTGTGGAACAATAGGAACATTGCAGTGAACTGCAGGGAGAATACGTTGAAAAGTAACATAACTGTCAATTTTCGAATTGTACGATTTACTGTCATTGCATTAAGGACGTAGTCCTGGAATTTATTGAGCACCCCTTGTATAGTGTATTCTGTATTGTATGGATTATTTTATTGTCGTTTATTATGCCTGACTTTGTAATAACTTATGGTGTGCATTTTATTGTGATGCAATCTAGCATTATTCTCAAACTATTGAAACAACGAAACTTCCTTTTACTTACAGCTGTTCCTGTGCCGAAACAGCCGGCGAAAGCGAAAGTGTTAAAGGCACGTAAGAACGTGAGAAAGAACACTGCAGCATCCAATAGGTCAGCAGGGGCTGGTCCACCACTGAAACAGCGCCGACTAGGCTGCAAGCCAGTGACTGGAACGTTGGTACAGCCACGTACTGCTGGGCAGAGGGCGTCATCCAGCAGTCATACGGATACTGCTGCTGTTGAATGTCCTGTCACATCTCCGACACCAAGCTCATCTCAAGTCAACAGTTTTTTTACCGACAGGTTAGGAAATATACAGATGCCTATTAATAGTGTGCTGCTTATAGCAAGACTGCTGTGTGTTCTGATTTCTGAATGTATTCAATTCATTTTTACGCGCAAGAGCTAGCATAGCTATAGCGCGTATTAGCTATGGTAATTCTGTTTGTCTGTTCGTCTGTCTGTCCGTCACGTCCTGGTCCCATTCCAAGACCAGGCGAGATAGAGACTTCAGGTTTTCACCGTATGATAGCTTAGAGTCTGTAGTATTTTGTGACAAAATTTTATGCTGCTGATCGGCGATCGATTACGGGGCACCTTTACGTAATTGGGGGACTCGTAGAAAAGGGGATAAGAAAAGGTTATGGTTCCTTTTTGGCTATATCTTTATAACTACCACGCCGATTAATACGATGTTGACGGCTACTGAAAGAGGAAAGGACTGGGTATTTTTTAGGAATAGGTGTTAGAATTTATCAAATGGAACTTAGATTCTAAAGGAAGGTTTAAAGTTGCGGGTACCCTATCTTAGCAGTAACCTAAGGTAAGATGGCATTGAATGACTTGGTTTTGGGGCAAAATTTGGCTATATTATCATAACAAGCAATGGTGACGTGCTTGTTAATGGTATCAACATCGATGACCTTGCATGACCTTGAACCTAGAAAATGTAGGATTTTTGTGATTTTGTGTTTTTTTGGCTGCAGAAGAGTGGAGTGTGACGAAGTGGATGGAGATAAACTGATATTAGCTGCCAACAGGAACTGCTATAAGCTTTCCTGCATCTTATGAGCAGTAGCTCAGATTTCTTGTTGTGTTTGATTGAATAGCATGTGTATTTGTGTGTATTTTTCTGTTAACTTCTTAAGATGGTATTAGCTCTAGTATTCTTTATTAAAGCAGATATGTAAAATTTGATGATTTGTAGGCTCCAAAGTATTTTGCCACCAAATTGCCATTGTTTCTTCATCAAAAAGTACAAATTTCGTCAAAAAAATTGTCACAAATCCCAAATTTAGCCACTTTTTTGCCATCTGAAAATGAGGCCCTTTCAGCAGAGCATAACTGTTACTGCTATTAACTCATTCTGTGAAGTTCTGCTAAAACAGTTTGAGTTTTTTGTCTTTCACTTTTCTCAAGGAAAAACGTCCAATTTTTGTGACTTGGACGCTAGCCATTCGCCATTCGCTGTTATTTACACAATATCAGATGCCATCTTCACCGCAGCGGTGCAAAAGACGCAGCAGAGCACTTGGTTTCTTGCTGTAGACCCGGAAATGGCTCGACCTCGGAGTATCATCCGATCCACAATGACTGTGTAATTTTTGAAGAGGGTTGGGGCAGTAACCCATCTCCAGAGTGGGAAACAGCCGTGTCATGGGTCAAAAAAAAATTAGGCAGACACTGAAAATTCTGGACCAAATTCCGATTGACAACCGCAGATTTAAACCAAGCAGGTGCTCACAATTTCAATATTGTTCTTAAATTTTCCCAAAATTGGGCTCTTCTGCACCAGATTTCTGTACAAAAATGTTCTGACGAGAAGATTTTCTAACAACTTTCCAACCGCTATTTATTAAGTTCCTTCAAATTTCATATAAATCAATATTTTCGTTACGACCACCAGTTTTTGTCATTTTGTCAGTGTTCATTGAAAATGAAATTCTTCGAAGCCTAGTAATGTGCAGTTTTACTGTTGTTGTTAATTGCAAGTGGCACAAATAACAAACACGCTGTTTGAGTGACTGCATTGTCAGCATCTGTGTCCGTCGACTGATTGTGCTACCGGCGTGTGTCAGTGATGACGAACTGCATGATTTGCCAGAGGAGAGCGTACTGCATTCACCGGAAAAGACGGAACCGAGCACTGGAGCCAGCAATGATCACAGACCGAAGTCTGACCTGGTGAGTTTTCAGCTTATCCGTAACTTGACTGAAGCTAACTGTGTGCTGTGGTTAAAGTGCTGGCTTGGGTCCGTCTCTTGTGAGTGTCCTTTAAGCTTTGAATTGGTCCGCCAGCTTAGCGAGATCGTGACTGATCTTGTGGGTTTAGTTTAGTCATTTAGAGTTTGTTGTTATCTGCCTCCTCTGCTAAATCAGTTTCAGCTATAGTTGGTCATTTCTTGATAATTATTACGTATTAGCTGGTTGTCGCTTTATTCTCATTTTTGCTGGTCCCAAAACCGATGAGTTGATGCGTCTGTTTTGACTTCTATTGCGCACGGTGTTTAGTTTCGTTGTCTGCTTGCTTTCACTGTTTGCTGTTTCAGTCTGATGCATACTGATGCATTAGCAGTATTGATCACTCAGACTCATAGATGTAAAAAACGTTCCAGGAAAAATAAAAAATGTTTAAAATCGTTGAATAAAAAACTTCTAGCCTAATGCTGTAAGTACCTGTACCTGGAATTATAGTTTATATAGATTATATTATATAGATTAAATTGTAGTTTAGATAGAGAGAACTTCATTTAATTTCAATTCAGCTGTGTGATCATAAGACAACAGCATTAAACTAACTAAATACACTAGTTAAAAAACATTTTATTTAGTATATTTAGACCAACTAAGTAAACTACATCACTAAGACTTATTAATTCGTTTCTGTGGTCCCAAAAGTGCTTCACAAAGCTTTTGATGGGATTTCAGTGCACGTTTTTTAATTTATCTGCACTAATGACGACTTATACAGAAAGATTCTCCTGTATGAGGTTAGTTCAGGAAACTAAACGTTGAGCAAAATAAAAAAAAACGTTAAAAAACGTGGCAAGAATAAAAAACGTCAAAAACGTTTTTTACATCTATGTTCAGACTGGTGTCTTTGGCTGATTGTTGTCAACAACTGAAAAAAAAACGTTTTTCTGAACAGCTGATACGTTCTGGCAGTTGTCTTGCACATTTAATGCCACCAAAACACTCTTTCTAACTGCTTCCATCATACTTCTCTCTATGATTTTCTGTGAACATGAATAACCCATCATGCAAAATTCTTTTTTACCGTATTTATTTACCTTTTCATTACTTATTACTTAGTGCATTTGTGTTTTTAATTCTTAGCTAGTACTTCATGTTATAGTCCTGATATTGGCTTCAGCACACAATAAATTGTTTCCCTAATTTAATTTATTCTAATATAGCAGTGAAGGGTATGTTGAGTTCAGTGTAGCACTGTTCGCCTGCTTCACTGTTGTTCCTCTTGTGACTAGTTGCAGGAATTTATCTGCACTAATGACGACTTATACAGAAAGATTCTCCTGTATGAGGTTAGTTCAGGAAACTATACATTATTTTGGACCGTTTATCCCAACTCTTTATGACACATGTCTGTGGCCAGATTTTTACAAAGGGGGTTTGACTGCCTTCATTAAGCCACTCTGTGGTCTGTCTGGGGCAAAGCCCCAATTCGTGCATTTTGAGCTCGCAAGTCGCATCCAGGGGTGACTTTTGGATATTTGATGCAACATTTCTTGGTTTCGACTGATTAGTCAAAGCCCTGGCTACAGTCCTGCAACATTCTTAACTGTATCACGAGGTTTTCTTGTGACGTGTTATAATACTCAAGTGATTACACTTAGACTTACTGTCTCTCTATTCTAAAACAGGAAGGAGATTTTGCATAGACCAATACAAAGTTTGTTGATGTTTTCTGGGCTTTGAGCCAGCAGTTCTGCTAGCATACAGATAGGCAGATAGGCTACTGGCTGGCTTTGTTAACAGAACATCTGATTGACTTGCACACACCTCACACTAATGTGTTAATCATTATTTTAATAAAGTACCTGGCTTGCCTGATATCCAAGTGGCTACCAAAAGCTTTATTCTAGCACTCAAAAAGTTGTTCTAGCGTTTACAGTACTCGTTGGACATGTGGCAAACTTTGTACACTGTGTCTCAAAAAAACGTCCCACTTTGTGGTTGTCCATATATTCGTCAAATATTGACCGATTTTCGAAATTTTTCCATGGCACATTTTGTGAAAAAGTATCAGTAGTGTTATTATTAAACATCCCACCGCACTTTAACTGCATCTCTACACAACCATGTGAAACTTAAATTGTCAAAAATCTCTAAAATCCTAGTAACACATATGCAAAAATTATTTTCTAAAAACAATTTTTCGAACATTTTTTATTAATGGCTAATAATGTTTAGTTTATGATACATTTTTGTGTTTTTAAACAAAAGCAGATGATATAATTTTTATTGATATTATTGTAAAAAAAATTTTCATGCAGTACACCGGTAATGTAACGTGCATTTAGCAATGGGGGACAAGGCTTTAAATAAGAACTTTTATGAGTTCAAAAAATGCAGTTCACAAAAAATACTGGCAAAATTTCTCAAGGTAAACAGAAACAGGGAAAGACTGAACACGTTACTAAAAAGATTTGGACAACAGGAAGCGCTGAACAAAGGCATGAGAGCGGCAGATTGAAGCATGCACGTACTGAAGACAACGTGACCATTGTGGATGAACTGGTAGCCTTACTAAACCACGAAGGCCAAAAACAAACACACAGTATAACACGCCAGATATCCACAAAGACGGGTCTAATACAGCATAGCATTGTACAGATCATTTTCTTCGATATTTTGGTCTGAAGTGTCTTTCAACTTCCAACATGCCTGTTGCCTAGTATTGCTAGTTTTTTCTTGCATTTATATTTCACAAGGTAGTGTAGCGACGTAGTTACGGTGTGCTGGGATATTGAATAACCACTTTATTGCAAATTGTCCAAAGAGTGTGCCAGTGAAAGAATTTTGAAAATCGGTTAATGTTTGTCAAAGATATGGACAATTACAAAGCAGGATGTTTTTTTTAGACACGGTGTATTTGCATTTGGCATCATGTGAATAATTACCACTTTTCAGCTATTTGATATTCAACAAATAGTTATGAGCGTTTATGTCAAATGCGAATATTTCATTTTTCAATTTGATTGAACTCTGTTGAACTTTAGACAAGGGATACAGACAGAAGATAACATTGAAACTCTCTATATTTCATTTTCTTGAACTTGATTGGTTGATCTTTGCCTTAAATACTGATTTTTACTGACTGAACATCTAGTTTGGATGTTTTGCTTTATTGAAATACTGGTACAGCAAAGTTTTCTTGAGACTGATTAAGTATTTGCATTCGTCATTAAGTTGATATTTGCATTCAAATGCGAATATTTTTCTGCTTCGTCACATCCCTGGTTCCCTAGTAGGGTTTGTGGTGTGGCTTAGCGGTAACGTGTTTGATTCGATCAATGAAGTTACTCTATGCCGGGCCCAGTTAGTACTTGGATGGGTGACTGCCCGCGGGCAGGTAAACCATCTTGATATGTAACCAGCCGCCTAGGTCAACTCAGCCTTCCATCCCTCCAGGGTAGGTAAATCGAGTACCGGCCTATCTGGCTGGGGTTAAGGCGGGGCACGTTCACCTGTGTTGGGTGGCAGATAACTCTGTGGCATCCCGTACGGCAGGTGACGCTCCGTAGCTCTGGAATGGGCTTCCATTAAGAGCTATAACACCACCTTTTAACCTTTCTTGTGCGACAAAACTGTTTGCAGTAAGTCAGCAGCCTGGTATGGTTAAATGATGTTAGAATTTGGTGCATCGCAGTTGTCAGTAATTTTGTGTTTTTTAATGTGACAGCCGCTGGAGATAGACGAGTTCATTGCAGACTTGAAAACTGCTGGCATCAAAATCGCTGCCAAAGATGTCATTGACTTCCTCGACGAACAGGTGCCGATGCTCGTTGTTCAGTCATTTATGTCTCCTCAGTCAAAAAGACTAACAGTCATCCTTCTGTTATTGTACTTTAACTGTTGGACGTGTTCTGCTCAAATGTCATCATTACAACATTGCAAGATAGACATACTTGTCCGTTACAGCTCTTAGGGCGCGTTGCACCAACGTCGTTCATGATCTCAGTTCAGCTGAACCTAGATCAAAAGTTGAACCAAGTTCACGCTGAATTACGTTGCACCAAGTTGAACTCGGATCAGCTCCCGTTCAGTTGAACGGTCGTGGTTATACCATGGACGACTCTGATTGGTCAGGCCACGCTCGGCCTGTAGGCCAACTACAGTAACGTCACAGTCACACGTAATGCCTACGAAGCAGATCGGTACAGATTGGCCGTAATTTGTTCCAATTTTAAGCTTTCTTGAAGTTATCACACAATTTTCGCATCAACACTGTTGCATGATAAAGTTCCGACGATAGACTACGCATTTTCTGTTCCAATAGATATTCGTTAATTATTCTATGTCCGTTGTCAAGATAATATGTTTACTGCATACGGCATAGCAACGGCGCATCGGCACTCTGGAATGCTGTTTATTTATCCATTAATTAATTTATCGAGCAAAAAGACCACAGAAAACAGATATAGCACAAATGTAACATATCTAGATCACAAGTATAATTGAATTTAACATCTTATAAATCGATACGAATGAGTTTTTGTTGCTGGGTTAGGGTTCGACTGTAGCAGCGAGACATCGCCACCGAAAAATGCGATATGTTCATCTATTTGTTAATTTATCGAGCACAAAGAGAACATAAAACGAATATAGTAGAAATCTAACATATCCAGATCATCAGAATAATTGCATTAGAGGTCTTATAATTCGATACGAAGAAGTTTTTTGGACAGGATAAGATTCAAATCGGACAATCTTTTGTAGCGATAGTATCACGGAAAATATTTATTGCCTAGTGCGCATGCGTAACCGCAAGTTGAACCGAGATCAAAATTTGATCGATGGTCAGATGGCAGTTCAGAATTGAACGGAGATCAACGCTTGAACCACTTTGGTGCAACGCAATTTACAGCTGAACTTGGTTCAAATTCAGATTTGACCCGGGTTCAAAGTTGAACGACGTTGGTGCAACGCGCCCTTAAAGAGTTATTTGACACAGTCGATACCCACAATGTAATTTCTTTTTATTAATGTTATTGTATGACCTTATTTCTGTGTGCTGATGTGCCATAAAGAAATTGCTTACCCAACCGTTGTGAACTGTTGATAGACTGTTAATACATAGGCTGTAAATAATCTGCTTGTTTTACTTGGCATTTGTATGTTGATATTGTGCTATATGCATAATGAGGATTTTTGCCTGTTACTACGTATAGAACCAGCCTATATAAAAGTCCAGTTTTGTAGTACGTACTGAGCTTAACTAGTAACTCTTGAAATAGCTGATGATACGAAAGCATTAGTGAGCTGTCAGGATAATAGTTTTATTTTACTTTCATTTGCGTTTAGTTTGTGCACTGGCATTCAACTTTCAAAACATAACGTCTGCCTTTCCTGAATTCACCGAAGCTCTCAGTGACGGCGGTGCTATAACTGCTGTTGGCAATTGCCCCTGCCTAAATTTTTGCCTGTCAGAAAGTTTTCTTCCAAAAGCACAATATGCGGTAGAGGGTCCGCCAATTGGGGGAACATAGGGATTAGGGACAAAAAATTAAATTTTGAGTACCCATTAACTCCTCCGCTGGAAATTTGCAATTTCCCGTCGCCATACTATTTTGATCTATGATGCCGCTGAAGGACAATATCTACGACTGCATTACGCTTAGCATAGTCATCAGCTGATAGAGTTGACAATAACAGGTCTGCGTGTATTGTGCAGAATATCCTGTTCACCACTCGTAAAAGCAATGTTGGCTGGGCCACAAGACGGACTGGGCCAAAGCCGAGAAAACAATACAAGCGCACGAAGCCCACTTCAAGTCGGGCGTGAATGGAATTGAAAACTGATGACTGATCTGAGCTTCTTCATTGATCTCATGTTTCCTATTCACCTCCAGGGCGACATTGTTCCGAAGAGAGCAACGGCAGGCGCTGGAACGTCAGCAAATTAGAGAATAAACATTGTAATTTGTTGAACTTATTTAGCATAGTAGCTGGCGTTCAAGCATATTATGCTGTTCTGCTGCTGAGTGCTGGAGTGGTGCTTTGGGCTACTGTTAGTGCCAGTGCTGTTTAATCTGGTCGAGAAAGTGTGCTGAGCATTCAGTGGACCTCGTCTGGCACTGGCTATTTCACTGGCGCTGGTTCCTAAGCTGTAAAACTCATACATACCTGTAGCATAGAAGCTGCAAAAGGCGTTAAAAATATTGGGATATTAGCGTGTAAGTTTGGTAAGTGATAGCAGCACTCACAAATTAATGTTGCTGCATTTTTTTCATTGTATTATACTGATTAGTGTAAATGTTTACAACATCAACATGCCGAGCTGCTTAAAGGTCCGCTGCCACGGTCAAACTCACTCGCGCAATTTATGCAGATTTGAATTAGACATCTAACTTCGCATATATAATATGTAAATTAATTTGCAATTTCAAACGAAATGCGGCATTACGTTACGTTACGCAAAAACACCAGTTACCCAGGTGACGTCATGAACCTAGCCTAGAGACGTCATGAATATTAATGGCCTAGCGGGTAACATCATCAGTCTAGGCTAGGCCATTAACATTCATGATGTTTATTACGTCGCCTTGGGCACCTACATGCCAATATGGCGACGCATTTTCTACGTGATTTTAGTAGATCGTCGATTTCAAAGGTAAATTTCTCTGTGTTGACAAAACACTGGGCACTAATATTACTGTCAAAATTTTCAGAACATTATGCAATTTTTGAAAAAAAAATGGATAAAATATATATGTTAATTTTGGTGTCTAGGGACATTTAATTTTCATGACATCAGAATGGACTTGTTAGTTTGCAGTTCTTAATGATGGCATTCATTGTGTATATACTGTAGGTGATGCTAAATGAGTTTGGCTATTGTATGTTTTTTTTATTATTTGTTGTTGTTTTTACTAGTGTGGGTATAGGGCTGCAATCCCGGGATCCCAAATCCTGCGGCCATTTTCGCCAATCCCGAATCCTGGGATTGGTGGCATCCCAACCTTGGGATTTCAGAAATTGCCTGAATGATAGAAATAATAATTTTAGCCTTGTGATGAATAAAACATTTTCTGTGCCATAGAGTACTACTCCGTGTTGTGCACTGTAATTTGTATTTTGAAGTCACCGTCACTCTCTACAGTTCGGATATACCTTCCATATTGTATGCATAAATTAAGTCAATTAAGGCCACCAAATAACAACCAATCTGTAAGCCTAATCTCAAAATGGGATCCTGCGATTACAAATTTCAATCCTGGGATTGCAATCACTGTGTGGGTAGCTGCAGTCGGTGTTGTCAAAGAATGTTGCATGTTTTTATGTTTACGCCAATGAAGTGGCCAGAGGCATCGTTTCCAGAGTGATCGTGTGTGGGTCCATGTGTCCCGAACAAACATTGTCAGCAAGATATCTTGCATATTTGTTGACGAAATTTGGCCAAACTTTCACCAAGGGACAAGGATGGATGCATTAAATTTTGGGGTCAAAAAGGTAAAGGTCATGGTGGGGTCCAATATGCCCCAAAATGCACTGTTTGGCCTCATTAGCATGATACACGATATTTCAAGTGTTATTGCCACATGTTGGCAGAGGCATAATGGTCGACAGAGTCGTAACCACTATCTAGTTTTTGTAGTATATGGAATAACCAATTATCATTACCGTCAAAATGTGTGCCACATATTTGCAGAGGCATTGCAGGTACCTTCCAATTTACATGTATTTGTGATTGATTTTGAAGGCTTTTGGAATGTTATATTGTTTGTCATCCTGCAAATCGCTTCACTTGCAAATTCCAAACGGTGAACAAGTTTCACTGTTGATTTATGCAGTACATGGACATACTATGTATGTGCTACCATGTAAGCAACATGTACATGTGCACATTAATTGTTCTGCAGGAACATTGTTCTGCATCTGGCTTCTGCCGAACTGTACTGACGCAAGCTTATGCTTAGTCTCGGTTACCGGTAATCAGAATCATGGCTGCTTCTTAACTGGTTGGCACGTTCTTCTGGCTGAACAAGTCACTTTGGAACTTTCGGCAAACTCTTCTGAGGTGTAGCTGCTAATGCGCACAGGGTGACCACTTGTCTGGAAAAGCTGTTAATGCCAGGGAATTTTACAGATGTCAGTGAAATGTCATAGACTTCAGTAAAAATCAGGGAATTTCATAATGTTTGCAGAGTGGTCACCATGTGTACACTAGGGATTGCAAACCCTGAGGCTTTTTGCCAAACCCAGGTTTCGGGTTTGGACAGCCACGAACCCGGGTTTTGTCTTGGGTTCGGGTATAGTTCGGGTTTGGCAAAATGGCGACCGTATACATGACCGTATAGGCTTATACAAGTAGGCCTATAGGCTTATCAAGTAGGCTATGCAATTAGGCCTATCAGCTTCAAATCAACTCAGTCAGCTGGAAGCTTGTTCATAAACGTCGTGGCCTCGTAGCCCTTTAGTGTGTGTGATAAAATGAACGTGGAAAACAGTTAAATAGCAAAGAAAGGCAACTTTAAAAAATTAACTGCAACCACACTCGTCAAAGCAAACGTAACGCGAACTAGGTCTAGGCCTAGGTTCTAAACTGGTCTAGACTAGTGCATTAACTAGTCAAGTTCAAGTTTTAGAATTCTTTTGTCTTTGCAATAAAATGAACGCAGAAACCACTGAGAAGTGTTCAGCTAACGTACTTCTTAGATTCCAAGGCGAATTTTGCTCTTTAACATGGCGCATTCTAGTGTAATTTATATTTTTGAGCGACGGCGGGGCTTCCAAATGTCGCGGGGCTTGGGAAAAACTTCCACATCTTTACTTTTTACGACAGGCATAAACGAGGAAATCGATGCATGTGGCCACAGCTTTACGAACATCGTAGCTTCCTTGCCTCTATAGCGCCTGTGACGCATCGTTTCCAAGGCCAGAGCAGATTATCCTGCACAAAGTTGCCGCCGCAGAAAAGACCCGCTCAGCAGGCGAAAGGGATATACTATACAAAAGGTTTTACAGATTGCAATAATTCAACTGCTAGGCCCTACATGCAGGGGCTGGAAAAAAAGCTGGAGGTGATAGTATGTTATGGATAACTAGTCAAAAACGTGTTTGCTGTTATCTAATATGGTATAATACTTAAAACGCAAGCCTAAAACCCGCGGGTTTTGCCAACCCCCAAACCAGAGTTTTGAATTTGGTAAAGTTGTCCGGGTTTCCCCGGGCCCCGGGTTTTTTAAAACCCGGGTTGCAATCCATAGTGTACACTGGTCATAGTATTCATTCCATAAACTTCAACAGGAGTTTTGATTACTTGTTACGTTTGCCTTGTACATTCTTTATCCCAAATTTGTATTCGTCACATTGCATATAGTAAGCCTTGTGTTGTTTGCAATACAATTTTAGCAGCTGGCTTTTAATAAGAAACGTTTCTAATAATGCATGTTATATTCTGTTCAGTTTCGTTCTTGTGTACTGATTGCAGTGTAATTATGTTTATATTGTCTCACTGTGCCGGTATGTTTGGCTTTGGCGAACTGTAAACACTCTATTTTTAGTGAGTAGTTTTGATTGTGCATAATGCTTTAAAAATGTTCCATGCTAAAATTAATTCTTCTAATCTGTTACGTTTGTAGAGAATACTATGTTAACACTGCATTTTGTGGTATGTTTGTTACTTGTGGCAAACCAAATTTTTCACAAATGCTGGATCACTGCTTTTTGGCTGAAAGCTGAATTACGTTTCATGGCCTCTAACCTTGCTTGATTCTAAATACATTATACTAAATACTAATACTACACTTATTCAGCAACAGCATTTTGTGCATGCAAGTCTTATAACGAAGTTATGTCCAATATGAATAAATTCATAAATCTGTGAAACTGCACAAACTTACTACCAGTATGCAGATATGCCATTCATGCTGGTCAGTTGTCATTCAGATAAATAACAAAAAAATCTGAGCAAATGCTCATGACACACGCGAGAGTCTATACCAGTTCCTGTTCGCAGGTAATCTTGGTCTATGGCTATCCATTTCGTTGCAATTCATTCTTTTGCAGCTAAAAATCACTAAAACCCGTATTTTTAGGATTTAAGGTCATTCAAGGTCATCGATGTTGACATTTTTAAGAAGCTTGTCACCAGTGCTTATGATTAGTAATGATTAGTAGCATGTCTGTACCTGTCTGCAATCATTTTCACGTTAGACAAGCCAACAGCGAACAAATAACCACTTTTTAGAAGGGTACGCCTTTAACAACCACGTGCACAAGCCTCCTTAAACCTACAGGGTACGGACGTAGACTGCTAAAATCTACATTTATTGCTGAAAATTTCATTCGCAGGTTGTCTCAGTCTATCTCCAGCCATATCGGCACAATTCACTCTTGAAATGCGTGTCGCAGCCTGAAATTGCGAAAAATTCACTATAACCCCTATTTTCAGGGGTTCAAAGTCATTGAAGGTGACTGATGTTGACATTTCTAAGAAGCTTGGTCACCAGTGCTTAAGAAGCATGTCTGTGCCTATCTGCAATCATTTTTACGTTAGACGAGCCAGTAGCGGTAAAATAACGCCTTTTAAGGGAGTGCCCCTCTTTCGCCCACTCATTTGTGGGGACCCCCTTTGCCAGTGACATGAAATTTTGTCACAAAATACTAGAGACTCTAAGCTATCATACGGTGAAAACCCGAAGTCTCTATCTCATCTGGTCTCCAAACAGTACTGGGTTGTGACAGATAGTCGGACGGACAGACAGATTTCCATAGCTAATACGCGCGTAAAAATTGTTAGCTTAAACACAAACCAATAAACACATCAAATTTTAATCACACAATGTCTCAGATGCACTTCAGTTCCAAAGCTCAATATGCAGTGTTATTCGGACTATGGGTAAAACCCAGGGCCGGATATAGGAGGGGGCCCCCGGACCTCCCACCAGCTAAATCCGGCCCTGGTAAAACCGTGAAATATTATACAGTACAAATTTAGCCGGTGCTGAAAAAGCCAGACAACAAACCATTTCAAAAACTACTGACACCACACAGCTACAAATAGACAGCACAGCAGCTCAGTAATTACTGCACTTACCTAGCCACTTACAAAATTTAACACGCTAATAATAAGCATTAAAGTGCTGGTGCTGGTAATTAATAACCTTTGGTTTGAAGACACTGTTACTAAATTATAAGTGCACCAATGACTCTTCGAACAAATCAGAAAACATACAAGAAATGTTATCCCGGTTAAATAACAGTATTATCAGAATGACTAAGCAAAAATTATTACAAGCCGACAACAAAAACTGACAAATGAATGCAAAGATAGCTGACAGAATAATAGTGAACTTCTACACTTGTACATGTAACTGATCTTATGCAGTAACACAGGTGTGTACAAAGCTACAGAAATAAACTGAACTTAACTGAAATCTCAGTTCAGTTCAGTTCAGTTGCATCTAAAGAGTGTACAAAGCGCCTGAAATGTAAATGCCCATTCCTTTGCAAGGTACGAACTGTTTGCACCAAGCGAATGAACAGCTTATTTCGTTTCATTCACTCTGTAGAAGCCACGGCATGTGCCTTGAAGTACACCAAACTTTGTTACATGTATCCTTCAAACTGAATCACATTACACTGTAAATCACATTTCCATCTAAGATTACGCAGTCTCCTAGCCAACGATAATAGGGAGATGAACTGGGGAATGAGAGATCGGATCATTTCCGACAGCACCGGTGCAACAGGCAGCTTTCGGCAAGTTTGCACCAAACGTCATTTCACTGTCCAAACAGCAACAAACAGCAATCCACGTGCCAACAACCACCGCACTTCCAACAGCTTCCTCCTGCCTGTTCAGAACGTTCAGACACATGTTATCAACAACAGGTAAACAAATCACTTTCATTAGAAGCAAGTCCTGCTACATCGTGTGCTAAGGCAATCATAGACAGTGGCCAAAAGCGATGTATGAATGCTTCAGAAACAGACTGGCAAACACTTCAAAAACCTTGCAGGATGGTGGACAGTAAATAAGATTTCATCAGTTGGAACTAGTCAACTGTGACAAGTTTGGTCTGTTCAATGTAAATGTAGTGAAAATTTGGCTTACATAAATGTGCTTAGCACAACAGAAACACCTATATGCAGGGTGGACCAAAAAATTTGCACCATAGTTTATACACATCAACTTTGTCAAACATCAACCAAGTTTCAAAATTTTTTCATTCTTGGAATCAGGAGAAAGTTTCCAGTTTGTAATAACGCTATCACTAAAGATCCAACCACACCTCAAAAGTGGTGTTGCATTACCTTCTGAAATGCCAGTGTCGTAGAAGCAACAATTGAAAACCAGACATTTTAAGAAAGTAACAACAACAGTTACTTCCTGCAGTTTTTACATCAATGCTCCACTTTGCTGCTTGGACGATGCACTCAAGCCAGCGATGCCACTGAGCAATGGAGCGGTGAGTGAACTATTGCATTCTGGTGCTTTTACAAGACATAAGGTAGAGTAGCGACACACGAGATATGGTGGGATCTAATAGTGTTATTTCAAGTTTTCTCCTGATTCTACAGTAAAAGAATTTTGAAAATCAGTTGATGAACTTACAGTGAAAAATGGTGCCAATTTTTTGGGCCCACCCTGTATATACAGCTTAAACTGGAAGGAAATTGCTGTAAGATGCATTATGTATGGAAGATATTTAAAACCGAACAGAAGTGCAATAAAGACTTGCCAGCTGGCAGTCACATATTCGACTGGATGCAATCAGTATCGTTAGTTTGTAACTACCGTACCTATCCTTTGCTGTCTTAAGTAAATAAGCAGTTTATTATTAAGCTGACTACAAATTCATAATAAACTAGCTTTCTTCAAACACCACAGTTGTATGCTTAATGTACCAAGACTAACAAAAAAATATGCCAGAGAACTTAAAAACAGCTGAAAACACAAACTGTAAAAATGCTGACCACTACTTCACCATAGATTATCAGTCTGTGTGACTGAATATATACAATGTGCAACGATATGAATTTCAGAAATAATCTGTACTATGACTATGCTGTAATACTGAAATTTCTACCTGCATTTCTATCAGATCATTACAGAACTCAGCGTTTTAACAACGGTGCTTGAGAAGATACAAAGTACATGCAGCTTGTAAAAATACCACTTCAACAATTTCCAAAGTTTACTTTTAAGCAACAGCCAAGTGGGCCAGTAAGCCAAAATTGAAATGGTAACATTTTCAATTATTTGCAACAATTCCCATAAGGTATTCAAGCTATCACACAGTTGAACTGTTAAAGAAATAACTTAAGCTTCCACATATAGAATTTGAAAATAGTGGCCTTATTTCTTGGCAGTATGGAAACAACATTGAGCCCTTGGTGCTTGATAATGTGGTTTACCAGTCATCACCAACACACCGCCCCAACCAGCAACAGCTAACGGCCAGCTGCACGCCAACAGCAACACCGCTCGCTCGCCTACATGCCAGCCGGCTCCTGACAGCTATCGGCCATCAGCACATGTCATACACCCCCAACCACCATCTCCGCCCGCCTGTCTGTCTGCCACCTGCATGGCACAGAACACGACAGCTTTTATTCTACCTCTGAATAAATGGCAAATCGCACAGACTAATGAACTATAAGAATTCACAGAATTACCACCTTCATTTCCTGACTTATTCGAGACATCACTGTGAGAAAGGCAGCAGCGGCTGCCAAAACGTCAACTTATCAGTAAACACTAAATAAAGCTGCTGCCCATTTAATGAATTCTTGTAGTTCACTAGCTTTTATTTTAGCGCATCATCCAACAATAATAAAATATTCTTTTAAAAAAGCTCATGTTGCCTCTTATGTAGTGCAGGAGAGAACACGCATCCAACTTAACACCAGCTATACTGCGGCTATAACATAACTTTAAAACTGGCAGTAAAGCAATGTTTCTAATGTACAACAGTTGCAGTTACAATCATAAAAGTATGTATTTAGAGGGTGCTTCTAAAAGTATGAACTGCAACCCAAACGTGCGTGTCGGGTGGGAAACACATAGCTGATCTGGATCGCTCGGATCCAGTAGAAAGAAGAATGTATCAGACAGAAACAGGGATGATTCTTGAAGAGTGTGACAAAGGCTGGGTTGCTTTAACCAACTTCAAGAAGCACCAGCCTAAAATAATGAAATCCAAACAAATACAACAACAGCAAGCAACATATGCTGAAACTGCAGCATCTATTCAGAACTCAAGCAGTTAAATCAGTTCACCCATTTGTATTAACCAAGTCTTTCATCAGTCAGCATCTCCAGTCAGCAATACAAGAAAGAAAATGATATATATAGCATATTATATGACAGCCACAATGCTTATGCGGTAGAATAGCGACCTGTCACAGGAAATCCATCGTGGAGTGACAACATCACAAACTTTACTACTCCACAACCGCAACAGCAGCAGCTAGCTTTAGTCGTCATCAGGTGTTCGGCTACGGCTGCGACTGCGAGCACGGTCAGCAGGTGGCGGACTCTGTGAACCATTTCTCACTCTGTCCTCGGCCTCCGCACTGCCTTCCCGCTCTGGTTGCTGGTCGTCCTCTCGCTCTGGTCGTGGAGACTTAGATGATTCGCGGTTGTTCTCCTCATGGTGGTTGCGTTCCCATTCTTCGCCCTGCTCCTTATGCCCACGACTGCCGGACCGGCTGTGTGAGCGACTTCGGTCATGGCTCTTGCTACGCGAGCGACTCTTCTCACTGTGGCGCCGATGACGATGATGCGAACGACTGCGGCTACGATGCCTCGAGTGACTCCGTCCTCGCGATGACCTGTGACGTCGGTGAGATCTGCTGCGTGAACGCGATCGACTGACAAACAACGACAAACATCACTTGCTAAACTCTAAACAGAATATGCAACACTGTACCATTGAATTTACAATTTTTATCACAGAATTCTAAATGCTTATTTCATAATCAATTATAGGGCCTATATCTACACTGAATGTGCTTATTCGCACTCTGGAGTGCATCTCTATCCTGCCTGGCTTATTCACACACCTGGCATGTGCACATTCGATAAGTGGACGTGATGCTAGCATTGCAGAACTAGCATTGCTCGACAGCATCAGTGTTATTGCTTTCAGCTTAGTATTATGGTAAATCTTCGGCTATGGGTACGATTAGAGATAGGGTTAGACTTAGGTTTAGGGTTTAGAGTTAGGGTAAGTATATTTCAGAGAATTATGTGACGATAGATAGATGCCCAAACAAAGATGTAACATTGGTGTATGAATTGGCAGGCATTAGGCCACTACATAGTATCTGTGATATTCTGGTTCTTGCTAGAGTTGAGGGCGTCAGTTGGCCGCCTGCCATAATATCGTGCATCTGAGGCGGTACAACTGCCTCAAACAGTCTTGTACAGCATACGGTGCAAATATGATTGGCCTTTGCCAATCATAATCACACCATCTGTGTGGTGTGCAAATAAGCGGACGTTACTAGCACACCCTCCGGAGTGCGAATAATGCCGTTCCTCCACAATTCTGCATTCAACAAGGAAATTAATATTTGGGAATATTCACTGTCCTTGGCTGGAAACATAACGTTACTATGCAGTAAAACACTAATAATAATTAAATTAATCATGACAATAAATAGAGTACTGCTAGTGAAGTACCTGCGACGTCGACTGCTTCTTGCGGAGCCTCTGCGTCGATCCTCCTTGGGGCGTCCATAGCGAGCGTACTGGACCCTCAGCTCACGGCCGTCCAGCACGCTCCCGTCCATGGCGTCAATGGCGTCCTCGGCGTCTCGGTCGTCATAGTAGCGCACGAACGCGAAGCCGCGGCTCTCCTGCTTGTACGGATCGCGCGGAATGTACACGTCGCCGACCTCGCCGTATTTCTCGAACACGCGCTTCAACATGTCGGCTGTCGTGCGGTATGTCAGGTTGTCCACCTTCAGCGATATCATGCCGTCGGTATTGGGCGGTCTACGACCATAATTGTAACTCATTTTGTGCTTAGTCACGAAACACGCAAACCGACAACAACACAACCACCAAAACAATAAACAAAATGGCGCACTTGAAAAGTCACGTGACTTTAATAAAAATAGGGATGGGTCAATCAATAATCAAGCACACATTTAAATTTCGATACAATATCTTACAAGTTACAACTTGTCAGGTCTTGCATTGTCCAGAATGTCCACCCTTGCTACTCGTATGTGGTGCTACATTGTCAGGTCTCGCGATTTCCACCCTTGCGAGCTGGTGCCACGTTGTCCATTCTCGCGATGCCATGCAGTCCCCACAAATTTGATGGTCTCGCTCGATGTCATGGGTCTCGCGATTTCAGACGCCGCCTATTTTGAGGGTTCAAGACTTCAAGGTCATTCAAAGTCATCGATGTTGATACCAATAAAATGTTCCTCACCAGTGCTTGTGATGATAAGCAGCATGTTCGAGCCTATATCTGCAACCGTTTTCACGCTAGACGAGCCAATAGCGGTAAAATAGACTTTTCAGAGAAATATCTTTCTTTAACGCTCTCGTTTAAGTCGAACCTTCTTACCCAGGAACCTGTACGACTCTTTGTCACAGAAAAACTAGAGTTTTCAGGGGCGTATTCAGGATTTCAAGTTAATGGCGTGAAGTGAGGGGATCTGGAGGACCCCAGTAGAGTCCAGGGGCAAAGTCCCGGTAAGGGGTCTCGGGACGAAGTCTAGAAGCTAAAGCTTCTTTGCTTATATAGAGCATAATTTTTTGCGTTTCAGCGTTATAAGAAATTTTTCTTCAGAGAGCAAATTCCAGAAAGTTCTTTTTTCCCTTTCGTTTCCTTTGCCTTTTTCCTCTCTTAGGCCTACTTTCCTCTTTTTTCCATTTCTTCCTTCCCTTTGCACCCTCTCATTTTTTTCTCTCCCTTTGCAGTTTTTTCCCTGTCTTTCCCCTCCTTCCGTTTAAAGTAAGACCCCAAAATGTTTAGTTTGGGGATATAGGCTAGGGGAGCACTATGAGCTACAGGAGCACTATGAGCTCCCTTGTTGAGTCCCAGGTGAAATCAAATTTAGAGCATTATAGCCTTAAAATATAAGATCTAGTGGACGCCGGCCCGACTACATCGCGCCTGGACCGTCACGAGTCCGCAGCGTAGGTACGAATTAAGCCGATCAACTCCGTCCAGAGGATCCTACGACGTCGCAGTGCCGCTCGCCGGAACGTCATCGCATACGCGACGGTGACGCCGTCCGCGGCATCGAACCGGCAACGTCGCTACTCGACGGATCGGGAGTTCGACCGCCGACCGACGCCGGCCAGCCCGCACCGGCCATCGCCGATGGGTTCTAAACTGACCAAGTTTAGTGCAGTTCAAACACTGAAGGCAAACAAGGGCAGTGTGCACGGCGCCACTAATTTAAAAGTAGGTGTTACAAGTAATCTGTTGGGGTGTTGTACGCAGAATTGTCGTATTAACTGTGCCGTGCGTATTCCAGACAATTTGCATTAGGCCTGTTTGCCGAGTTTAGGGGGGCGCGCGCCATGCGCGCCCCCTTTAAATACGCCCCTGGTTTTAGTGGCAGCCCACAGTGAAGATTTCGTGATCCTAGCTTGCAGCTTTTTGACACAATTAGGGCACTGTGACAGAGTAATTCGGACAGACAGACAGACAAACGGAGAAAGCCAAGATGCATGAGCGGCGCCATGGGGGCACGGAGACAGCTGCCCCTGTGCCCTTGCCCCCCTCCAGCTGCCCTCCAGGGAAAATTTTGACGGTAATAAAATGCTATTTGGGCACTTTATCATGCCAATTTTGCAAGACAACACTAATATCTGTGATTTTTTTTGCATTTCCAAATATTAAAAAACAAGAAAATTTGCGGCTTCCATTGCACATCAAAAAGCTAAAAAAAGTGTTTCAGCTTCAGGGGTGCTTGCCCCCTCTTTACCCCTTTTGACCAGGGGCTCGATCTGCCTCTGGACCCCGCTACATTTTTGATGCACACGACAACTGAATAAAGTTGACATTTGGCCCCACACAAAAAATATTGCCCCGTGCTTAGCCCTTGCCCCCCGTTGCTCCCCCGGCTTTAGATTTCTAGCGCCGCCCATGCCAAGATGATATAGCTAAGACAAACTTAGCATATCTGCTGTCGCGCGTAAAAAGTCGGTCCGACAGTAATGGTTAATTTGTGCCGAGTTGCAAAAACTTCGATGAACGTATATAATATGACGCACAAAAGAAACTACAATGCATGCTAGTTAACTTTGTCTGTGAACGTGTTATAACTATGTCAACAATTTGCTAATTGATGTCCTTTCACGCGAACCGTTAATTTATTTTTAGCAGCTAAACTTTTTCAAGTGTTTGAGATGTTTTTAGTTGTGCTCTTGTCGCGTTATGCGGCATTTTTTAATGACCGTTACTTTATTTGTGCCTTTTTACGCGCGACAGCAGAATGCTTCGCTCGCCTTTGCTTAGAGTAGGCGTAGGGCCTACGTCTGTCCGTCCGTCCGTCCGTCACACTCTGCAGCCCTATTAAAACGGTGAACGCTAAGATCAATAAATCTTTACTGCCTCAAGGACAGTGGCGTATTTAGAGGGGGCACGGTGCGATGCCCCCCCTTTGGCCCGACCATGAAATTTTTTTACAGGCGACTTGCGTTTTTTGCCATTTTTCAGCAAGAATTGCAAAATTCAACAATGTTTGATGGTCTTTTGCGTTTCCAAATTTCAGAAAAATGGGCAAATTTGCGGTTTCCATTAAAC
>Ga0209367_1000605_pt1 | contig 37553 bp, 26 predicted proteins | sample WorMetLIZISLAND2_FD_187412 | JGI IMG/M metagenome (GOLD analysis project Ga0209367, IMG submission 187412) | Marine gutless worms symbiont microbial communities from Max Planck institute for Marine Microbiology, Germany - Olavius geniculatus... ...
TTCGAATTTTTGTCAGTTTTACATTTAGGACTATTTCTATTCTCAGTATCTCTCATTTCATTTTTCTTTTAAACATTTCAGTTCTTTTTAGTTTATGTGCTAGATTAAACTGACAGTGTGTTTGTCGGTTTTTGAGTGCAAATTTTTCATTGTATTGTATCTTGTGAAGTACAAAAATGATTGCAAAACTAACAATAACAGGAAGCAAACGTTTTGGAAAATGACAAAACTAAACATAATTTAATAAATAAGAAAACCAGTAGTAAACTGTTTCTGAAGATAAGCTTTCTGCATATACGATAAGTTTACTTTCAATAGTGATTTTCAAACATTTTATTTTACAACAGCAGTTAAAGCATGGTGGAATATTTAACAATAACTTATTATAAATTCTTCACAGAATGCCAGGGGCATCATTTAGAGGGGCTGGAAAGGTCTACAGACCCCAAGGATTATTTTTATTATTTTAATTTTTTTTCTGTAAACTGTATTTCTGAAACAGTGTTACTGCTACAAGAACAATATGTTATGTAGACTGATACTCAATTATTTACTGAAGTGCCACTGTGAAATGCGCCTGCAGACGAATTTTGAAAATAGGTCTGTATTTTGCATATTGACAAAAGTTTGCATCTTACTTTTTTGGCTCATCCTGTATATAGCCACGATTCATCAACGTTACAAACACACGGACATGGACAAAAAATAAGTTGGCATTACTACACTTTGCAGCACGTTCATCACGCTGTAAAAATATCAGTTTAGCAGAAACGAATTTCACATGCAGCCATGTCAACGACGTGTCATTCCTGTTTATACAGTGCAATAAAATGCAATGCTAAGACTACACTTCATAAAGTACAAAACAAAATTTACTATGTACAAGCTTTAAATTCAGTGCAGAAGAAACTGAATAAAAGAAATTGGTCCAAATATTTTACTAACACTTTCAATAATGTGAAACAGTTAGGCAAGTCTGTGTCTGATGCAAAAGGTTCATCAGATATTATTTAGTCAGGTGAAAGTCAACATCATCAGTCTTGTGGCCATTTAGAGATGTGCTCATACTGCATTGAGCTTAGAACTTGTCCTTTTAAAGGCCCAGACTGCAGGCGAACAGTGCAGCAGAACTGAGCTTCATTAATGGACTCCAGTACAGCTGACTGTCCACGGTGTTCTCCATGCAGCACGATAACTCTTCTACCCAGAGCTGGAATAACAGTTTCCAGATGTGCATCATCCACAACTATCCTGTCACTACTGTCCAGCATTTGAATCACTCCAGAGTACTTATCAGCAAGACTGACCACAACTCCCTTCTTCCGATAATGCTTCTCACCCAGCTTCGGAGTAACAACTTTGACAACAATTCCCACCCACAGCCACGTATCTGGCTTGGCACTGGAACTGTCAATCAGTGATTTATGCTTCTTCTTCTTCAGCTCTTCTTCCATCTCCATGATCTCATCCAGAGCTGACTTTCTCTTGTTGCCAGATGATGAACTGGCAGATTCTTTGGATTTCTTGCGAGCTTTGTCTGCAGTAGCAGCATCAGAGTGAAAAGCACTTGAGCAAATAGGTGCAGACGTAACTTTCTTTGTCGCTGGCGCAACTGGCAAACGAAACTCAACTTTATCATCCTCAGCTTCTCGCTGGATTTCAGTGTACACGGGGATCTCTGTCTCCAAATCTTTGCTGGATCTTTCGATTTGCTGCTGGATAAAACGTGCACGTCTCTCCTCATCATCAAGGTCCATCTTCTCCTTCTTCTGCAGTGACTCTTGTCGACGAATCGTCTCTGGATCACGGTCAATGTACTGGATAAACCAACCTTTTTCGGTCTCATCAACAACACAGTGACCCTCCTTGCCAAGCCACTTGACAAAGTCAGTCAGCGTCTCCCACTGAGTGGAATTCATGTGAGTATGATGTCTGTCGTGTATGTACTCCTGATATACCTGACAATCAAACAAACACAGCCAGTTAACTTCATTCTGTCTTAGAAAAAAGCAAGCCACTTTTATTTTTTGAATGGCAGCATGAAACAGTGGCCAATTTTAATAATTTTTGGCACGTAACATCAAGATGAAATTTGACATACTAGTACACAACTATAGTTTTGCCCATCTCACCTTGACACTGTTGCTACACTACCTTGTAAAATGCATAAGTCACAGTTTGGCTGTTTACATCAATATTTAATTTAGTGCCACCCTGGAAGGCTGCCACCATTTGTCTTCAGGGTAAGCACTAAGTACCAAAAGCGGTAGTTTTCAGTACCAAAAACCTAACACTAACAGTAAACCCCAACCCTACTGAAAACTACCTAAAACTCAGGTTGTTTTTAGTAGTTTTCAGTTGTTTTCTGCAAATAGTGCCACCAGCCTACCGTAGTATGGATGCCGCACACATTGAGCCTAATCACACACTCACTGGCAAAACGTTCAATATGACAACTTTCATCCCATGATTGACATAAATGTACAAAACATCAGTTTATACACTTCTTAACGGCAACATTTAAGGACTTGCACATCGAAAACAGCAAAAATTACAAAAGGTGATATTGCCCGCATCACACTGACTGTGTGTCAATGTGCTGCTGAATAATATCATCTTTTGTAATTTCTGCTGTTTTCGATGTGCAAGTCCTTAAATGTTGCCATTAACAAGTGTATAAACTGATGTTTTGTACATTTATATTTGCTGCTTTATTACTAAAATACTGTTTTTCTACTGGTGATCAGTTACAAAGATATTGCACTTCAGATATTTCTTACAGTAGCCAAGTCACTTATAACTGTTACTTACTACCTAGTGGCGTGAAAGAACAAAGCAAACGACACTCGTCAGGCATGACATCACCGCTGGCCTGCATTGCTGACAATACTGAACAAAATTCCTTTTATGTTCAGGAAATGGCCACATAAGCTTAAATAAACAAACTAATATTGCACGCATCACCCACTTAATATAGGCCCGCAAAACACTTCAATAATGCTAATTTAACTACCGGTAATCGTATTATTGCAGTTACTGGACCGCTGCATAAAATGGCTGACCACAAATGTCTATAAAGTCGAGTCAAACTAAAGTCTGAGCTCATCTTGTAGTTAACCGAGTTCTAGCCAATTTTTGGCAAAAATTCTACCAACTTCGTTGCCAAAGCAATGAAAGTCAACCATGATAGACTCATAAAATTATTTATTTGCTCCACCCTCAAAACGTCTTGTTAGATGCAAGAATCTCGGAGATATCTCGTACATATGTTGAGTTCTAGCCCATTTTATTCCAAATTTTGTTCCCATTGCAATGAGGGTCAGTCAGGGAGAGTCTGGGTAAAATTAAATGACACCATTAGATTGGCCATCCCCGAAAACCATAACATAGAACCAAAAGTTATGACTTTATCTTATACACAGCCAAAGTTATGACCGTTTTAAGAATTCACAGGCTCCATTGTAATTTTTTTGGAATTTTTTTGAATAAATACGTTAAATATTAATTTCAAATTTTTTAATTCCCAAAAGGCACATCCTTGCACAAGACCGCATCGTTTGAGCCATTGCACGCAAAAATCTGCCGAAGAGTCTGACCTGTAGGTGAGTTTCTGAAAAAAGGTATATGTACAGCTACAAAAATTTTTGCGTATATTTCACCTATTTGCCAAGAAGCCCTCCTTGTGCAGATTTACATGACGACGTAATCAACCGTGCCAAATTTTATCTCAATCGGATCAGGGGTTTTGATTCTGTGGGGGGTCGAATTTATGGCTTTCCCATAGGAAAGAGAAGTCGCCGTTAACACATGGCTTGAACTGCCGTTCAGCCTGTGATTCCACTGACATAATGCTCCTCCCACAGTGTCACTTATAGCAAGCCGCCAGTAACTGCATTACTTGACATACTACGTGAAGGTCATTAACAAATTATTTTATGAAATGGTAAGAAAAATATTCTGATAAAATCTTAACAAAAGTGCTAACAACAAATAAAATACAGTATATATCCAATGTCATGAAACACTGCACCAACCATACCAAATACCAGGTATGATCCAATCAAGAACAAAACAGTGCTAGGGTTGAGAGCTAAGATAAGTTATGGCCATGGCTAAATTCAGCAATCTCATTTGATCATATTTTTGGTGCTGGTGCGATCAGTGTGGCCAGCGATGTCGGTGCTGTTTCGTGACATCTTCAAAGCACATTGCATAACAAAAATAATAATAATAATGCACCATAATAAAAACAAAATAATATGAACAATAAAACAGACTGTTGTGCATAAAACTATCAGATAATCTCACCTGATTTGCACGTACACGTTTGGTGCCGTACTGCCTGTGTAATAGATCTATGAAATCTTCAAGAAACGTCTGAGAAAATGTATCAATAAATTTATCGGGATTCTCTGCAACCAACAGCAGCTGACGCTGATGCGATTCGGACATCAGATGACATTTGAAACCGTTTTCGTCACGACACTGTTTCTGACACATTTGGCAATACCATCGCAACTTCTGTAGGCCTTTGGCTTTAATTCTGTTTGATATAGCTTTCGGTGTTAAAAAGCCGGCCTTTTCTTTTCCCATTGTCTGTTGCGGTTTTAATAAATGGCCGTCAAATCAAAACAGCGTAAAAGTCAGTCCTCAAATTACAAAAAAATACTTATATTTCTTATTTACTCAACAATATCAACAACATAGAATACGTAATGTTTACACAAAAAATTAAGACTAGAGATGGGTCAGAATCAAAGTTTCAATTCCGATACAATATTCGATACAGCATATCGATATATTATAAAAACAAGCATTGATTACAGGTCTATTAATGCTATTTTTTGCAAAATATTGATATTTTATGCAACATAACCAGTGCACATGTTTAAATAATAATGATATTAATAATAATGATTATGTCAGACAGTAGTCCCCGAAACCGCCGACGTTCGCCGTCGCCGTTAAGGCTTCGGACCGGAACCAACCGTTAAGTTAACGGTCCCGGACCGCTAAGGTTCCACGCCGCCGCCGATAAGCTAGCGGTCTTAGCGGTTTAACGAAAAAAAATTAAATCAAACAAGGTGTTGTTCTCACACTACTGCAAGCAGATCGCCAGCGTGAGTGCGCATTTCCTCGTCAGTCGTCATCTATGGACGCCAAGGTAGTGCCAACTGCCAACAGTGACTGACTGACAATCAGTGAATGAATATTATAGGGTGTTTACACGATCAAGCAAACGTCCAGCACTCCAGCAAACGTCCAGCATTAGCACGTGTGTTTTGAATACATTTGCTGGAAGTTTGCTGGACGTTTGCTGGATCGTGTAGGCCTAAACACCCCATTAATGAGCATGACTAATGAGCATTAGATTGACAATCATTGGTTGGAGTTAGTGTTTGTACTTTGCACGGTATTTCGTGCTTTCACGTTTCTGGCCATTTGCTAAACTTTTTTTACACGCGATTGTAGGCATACTGCACTCATTTCTGAAGTGTAATATAGGAGTTACTAATGTGGCTCCATGGAAAACGGTAGTTTATTATATGTCGTTATGAATTACGTACACTATTTGGAATTTTTTTTTGGAATTTTGTGCCTTTTAAAACGGCACATTCTGGTGCACTTTATAACTTTATAACGCGACAGTAATGTAATGTATGTCGTTATGAATTACGTACACTAAAAGTTGTTGCTTTTGGGTCTCGAAAATTAGGCCTACTACCAGTGACCAGGGACGTCGAGAGCCACAGCTGGGCCCGGGGAAGAAAACACTCTTGCGGGGCCCATTTGAAATTTTTTTTGGAATTTTGTGCCTTTTAAAACGGCACATTCTGGTGCACTTTATAACTTACCCCCTACTCCTCCCCCCTCTCGTAGGGCCTGCTATAGACAGACGTCTTAGCGGTCGTCCAAGACGACAGCAGATCGAGCTGACCCTGCAGTCCAACAATAAAATACACTTGCAATAAAATGCAATAATATGACTATGCATACATAAAATCATTGAAATACTTACTCCAATTCATAAAATTTACAAAGAAGATCAGTCCATACGCTGTATGTGCAGCGGCAGATCGTTCCACGCCTATTGAGGGCCGCCACGCTGAAAGCGCGCTCTCCAAACTTCAGACGTGTCCTTGGAACTTGTAGATCCGATCTCGTGGCTGATCGCAAAAGGGGTAAAACAATCTGGCAATTCCGAAATTGGTTGAAGAAGATATGATAGGCCCTAATCACGCCTTATAAGACCTGTAAGCGAGAGCGAGAGAGATCGGTAGCGAGCGAGAAATGGGACGAGCGAGAACGAGCGAGATTTTTCCCGTGAGCGATCGACAATACGTACGAGCTAGTCGAAACGAGCAAAATTTAAAACGGCACATGATTTTTACGCGCGACAGAAATGTAATGTATTTTAGCTGTCGTCGAGGGTCTGTCGCTCTGTCTGTCTGCCTATCTCACGGCGGCGTTGATGACGCGCACGTAGTGGTGCGATAGTTGAGTAGCCTACGGCAGCTCCAGCGAGCAGAGCAAATTGTCGCAGCCGAGCCGCGACAGGCCGACAGAACAAAAGCGCAGAGGAAGTTGGCGGTGACGTCACGGCCGAGCAGGCGTAGACATATCTCAGACGTTTCGACGCAAATGAAAGAATCATGTCTGTGTCGTCTTTGAGATGTGCGCTTGCATGCTGAGTTGACTGTTCAAATGCACGCCAAAGTCGTTACTGATTGTATGGTGTCTGTCTCACTGTGTAATGTTATATCAGAATGCGACAGACTGTTCAGCGCCACTGATGAGCCTAACCAAATGAGTTCGGTTTTTATGGCGTTGAGCTGTAGCCGTCAGGAAGCACATCAACCGGTAACGTCGTCGAGCCGTAAACTAATATTTATATGTTCCATTTATAGTTTGGTAGGCCTATACATACATTTTGAGCATTTGAGGACATTTTGAGCACTATGCTGTAATAAAAATGATATGATGTGATACGTGTGACTTTTTGAGAGACAATAATCGCCGGTCGTGTTTGTCGCTATTCAGTTAATCATTAATAATTTCTGAGCCGGCGCATGCGCTACCCAGCACAAATTCATTGTTGTAAACAGCAAAACTATAATTATTGTTTGCGTCAAGTTTTTTCTTCATGTTGTATGTCAAAAATTATTAAAATCGGCCAATGTTTCACGGAGCTATCCAAAAAATAACAGAGGCACATTTTTACTGCCCACGTTGTACATGTCAGCTGAGAAATGTTAGTCGGCAGTCGGCAGTCAGCAGCACTATCACGGACAATGCGCCGAAGCACCCGTTCGTATGACATCGACATTTGGGCACGAACGAAATGGGCAGTTCAACGGTTTTAGCCTCTTCTTATCAACAGCGGATAATCGACTATAATTAAGCAGTGTCACTACGCATGAGCATAAAGCAGCAGCGCAAAGGTGAGACTGGAAATGACGAGAATGAAGCTGAAGACGATGAAGCAGAATCGGTCGATGACAGCAGCAGCAATCATCCATTCACTCATCATCTGTTGATTCTTGTCAGTCTGCTGACGCAGTCGAGCGTCCAGGCGTACTCTTGTCTCCAGCAGCTCGTTTATTGAACACAACAGACGCTCCACTGAACTGGTGTTCTGACCCACAGATACTGCTGCTGCTGCTGTAGCTGTTGATGGTGATGTGAGATCAATGAGACTGGCGTTATTGATAACGTTAATGTCATCCGTTTGGGCGTCCTGGAGTGTATCGGTAGTTCTTAGCGTTCTGATGCGTATCACTGAAGCAAGTCTCTCACATATAATTCGCCTCATCTGCGTGTAAACATCAAACGCAACAGCCATAAAATAAGTAGACCTCACTAACGAATTCAGGGGGAAGGCAATTCAGCCATGCCCTTTTCCAGTCATGTGCCCCTTGATCCCGTTGGGGATTTTGCCCCAGACCTTTGTTATAGAGTTGCGCTACCGTGCTTGCCAGTCTTGCACGTCACTTTTTTGAAGTTTCTGGACCCGCCAGGTGGTAGGCCTAGGCCTATAATCCATTCGACGGAATCAAGTGCATAGGCCTATATGTAAATACTTTAGCAGTAGGTTTAAACCAATGACAAACCGTATAATTATTTGTAAAATACGTATAAGCGTGGTTCAGGAAAACTGACAAAACAGTCTATAAACGTAAAGAGCCGACTTAGGCTACAACAGTTTATGACACAATATGATTCGGTATTATATGCGCACAAGCTTACAACGACCTGATTATTATTATTGTAACCATCCCATGTGTCCGTGTGCGTATGCCGTCTGTCAGTCATTAAATAAAACTCGAAATGTTTTACTGATTTTGGGAACGAGTTATTTTAAAACCTTCGTAAGTCGAAACTTGCAAAAAAACTTACAGAAAAAAATCAGAAAAAAACTTGTACGAAACACAAAATAAGTCACGAAATACTTGCGCACAACCAGGTTGTTTTTAACTTAGGAAAAAAACTTTAAATATCTCAGGTAGGCCTAAATATTAAAAAAAATTAGCAAAAAAGTTTTGTATTTAATACGACCCTTAAACAACGTGAACATGAGGTGTAGTCGCAGCGCTGCACAGATCGAGACATACCCACTGCGGCATGGCTAAGTTAGATTCAGCAGCAGGCGATGACCGGTTGTGAACGTGCATCACAATGATCGTTGTAGCCAGAGATATTCCACACATCATCATCACGAACAGAAAATATATCCCTGTCCAACGATGAACACCCGCCATATGATATGTGAAACAACGATGTGAGACCACGCGCGGCATAAAATGCTAGCAAAATAATAACCTATTTGATTGTCTGACTAATATCATATTAAGGAAAAACTTTGAAAAAAATTGTTTTGCTTTACTACGCTTGCTTCTACCAAATATCCCGGCACATGACAGAGCACAATGTCATTATGCAGTGGATACACAAAATATAAAACGTTTTTTTGCAAATGTTTCAAGCATGCATGCTACGAGTAAAATAGAATACGGAGCGCGTGACACCGAGGAGCGGAACGACGTCTGATGTGGTTGGGAGGTTCTCGGTGACAATCAACTGATAAACACTCAGCGCCAGCAGCATCGTCATCCCTGCAATTAACAACGTTCAAACAGCAGACGATCAGCACACTCAAAAATTCAGCTCGGCGTCAGCCGGTTAGATTTACGAAAATCTTACGAAAACTGCCATTTACAAAACAAAGAGCCATGTAAGGTCTTACACACAAAGCACCAGTAAATCCGCAGCAACAGAGCAAAACAAGTCGGCAGTCACAGACCACTCCATCTCTTTAAACCACGTCATAGACTGGGACCGCGCCAAGGTGATCGACAGAGAAAGCAACAAGATGGACCGATAGATCAGGGAATCGATACACATCAGGAAAGAACAAGACAAGTCAATGAACCGAGACGAGGGGTCCTACCAACTTCCACACATCTATGATTACTTACTGTCCGCCACAGCGACACCCGGTGGACAGTCGTTCCGACGAAGGCAGCAGCGGTTGCCGAAACGTCAACAATAACAATGAATACAAAGGTTGTATTTTAATAAATTTGTCAACTTACTAAGTTACCTTTCAACCTATGAGTCTATTCAAAGACAAGGAGCAGAGTAAGCAGGCAAACGACGGAATGCGTCGTTTGTATTTGCGAGATGAAGGTAGAAAGCCTACGGTTTGGCTGCAATTTACAATTGCATGTTTTGACTCAGGTTCGACTCCCTAATCCTTACGTCATAGTCATATCTTTGGACTTTTCCAAGGCTTTTGATACTGTCCGGCATTTAACTCTACTGAACAAGTTAGCTCAGCTAGATCTGCCCGATCATGTCTATAATTGGCTTACAAACTTCTTTACTGGACACTCACATTGCACATCATTTTGTGGCCAAACGTCTGAATTCGAGAGCATAAATGCCAGCATAATACAGGAATCATCTCTTGGACCCGCTGCATATACTGTCAATGCTGGTGACCTCAAAACTACTACTTCAGGCAACATTCTTTGCAAATTCGCAGATGATACATATCTTATAGTACCTGCCAGAAACGAAGCATCTCGACCTGTGGAATTTCGCAATATACAGTTCTGGGCAAAAGATAATAACCTTACGCTCAACTGTGCAAAGTCCAGTGAGGTTGTGTTCTCAGATCCTAAGCGAAGGCGACAACACAACGACTCACCGCTTATTCCAGGAATTGTACGACGTCAAAAACTCCGTATGCTTGGAATCGCTGTGGCGAGCGACTTCACAGTTTCAGTGCATGTCCAGGATTTGACTGTGATGTCCGCTCAAACAACTGTTAATGTTTTAAACGAATATAATGATAATTATGATCTCTCCGTTCGTGAGGACCAAAAATCCCTTCGTCTAACACAATGTGTACCTGCTGAATGGCATCAAATTTGTCGACTAAGCAAAGTGCAGGAATGTGACAGACGAAAGAAGACAAAGCACGTTACGGAAAAATGTATGAAAATTGGCGGCCGCCTGAAATATTTTTTTAAAAACTTACAAAACAAATATAAAAACACGCACATAACTAAGTTGTTGACAGTAGCTTCTGTTCCTATACCTGTTGGGCGCAGTTTGCGCCCAAAGAAAATAGGGGGAAAGTTTTAATTTTCAACCTTATCAAAACTCCCCCTCCTATTTTCACTTCTCCTCTGTTTTTCACTGGGCAATCTACACCCTTAACAAAACTTTTTTCCTATTTTTTATTTCCCTTTATTTTTAATCTGCACCTTTAACCCCAAAACTCCCCCCTATTTTTCACTTCACCCCTATTTTTCACTGGGCAAACTACACCCTTAACAAAAACTTTTTCTCTAGAGGGCGAAAGTCCAAAATGGAGGGAAAAACTTGAGTCAGAAATTGGCGGGGGAACCTCAGCCCAAAATTGGGGGGAAGTTGTGCCCGATTTTGATTCCAGATTTGGGGGATAAAAGCCACTGTTTGTTGACCTAGGTTAGGGTTATTCGCAATAATTTCAACTAACTACAGTGTCAAAAATTGCTTTGGACTGACGGAACAACTGCTGCCTAAGCCCATTGACCCAACCATTGACATTAAATGAGAGGGGTAAAGATAGGGCCTAATTTATGATTTTCAACCTATAAGTTCCTGGCTCTGGATTGGGGTTTAGGTTTGGGTAGCACAGTTCTAGGAGTCACATATTTGTTTCTAAGCCTCCTTATCGAACAAAAAAAGCGATAGAGGCGACGTGTACGACCGACCTAGTCCAAGTCGTTCAGAGCAGCCGGGCTGGAGCAGAAAAGCGACTGCGGTGAGAACTGAAAAGAGACAGCAGGGCAGGATGAGATTGATCACGTAGTAGAGGGGTTTGCGTCGTAGCCGCAGCGTGAAGGTAATGCGCGAGTACGGCGTCTCGCAGCATTCGTACCACGTTGACGATTCGCCCGATAATAACTCTGCGCATACACAAATACACACGCACACTGATTTTTCACCGCCATTTAGCCGTCAGGCGCATTCATATGCACTGTGGACACAAGTCATTCGTACGTTTGCTCATCCGCAGACGTACATGACATCATTCTCAGTACTGGAGTTGTAATAAACGTCGCTAGTAGTAGTTGGATATCGCACTGACGGCTGACCTAATGGACTGGGACGTCGGAGGACAGCTTTTATTGTAGGCTATGAAATTATGATTGTACGGTTGCCTGTTATCATGTGTCACAACCGTGATGTCGTTTACAACAGACAAACTGACGGAGATCGTGATTGGTAACGATACCTTACGGTTATTTCTAGTCAACTAACCTTTTGGCAAACTTTCTTCTAATTTCTATGCAAGACATATAGCAAAATTACTTACTTACTTAGTTAATAAATTTTGTAAGTAGTTTGCATGGTGACTTTGGTCCAATCATTACGCGGTAGCCTATGCTGGTTACTCCTCAGTCAAAACCCTAGCACTCGCAAAGTAAAATTACGTTTAGGCGCATGATCGTCACACGTCGTCAGGGAAGAGTTCAGACGACGCCATGTAAGTGCTATATTCACACACCCTTTAATATGACGTAGATGTCCAGAAATCATTTTATTGTTTGAGAGAACTGCTAGTAAATTCAATGTATAGGCCTACCATTGTGAATTGTAAGTTTTGCTCGGTTTTTTTGTAGTTTCGACTTTGTTGTATCGCACATGTAGACTCCGCTCAGACCCTGGCTGCTATCGGCGTTAGACTACGACAAGTGGTATTCAGGTACATACCAACGATGTTCCATTCGCCGCTCCTCTGGTAATGGTTGAGTACTTCGCGTAACTGCTGAACGCTGGCCGACAGTTCCCGGCTCTCGTAGCGCTTGGATTCGTAGATGAGCTGACAACGTTGTTCATCGAACGGAAACCAGGTTATGTCCATTGGACAGTGAGTCACCGACAGCACGAATTCACGGTACCAGATGCACGATCCGTTGGCGAGAATTTTGACGTAATCCACGTCACAGCACGCCGTCTGCTCCTTCGCGCTTGTACAGAAAAGAAACATTCAAACATAGGCCTACTTTAAGGGCTCGAAGTCACAAGTCACAACCGTGCCCTCAAAATCACTTTTCGTCTGGTGGACTATAGCCGTCTATAACTCCCTAATTGTTTGAAGATTTGTACTGACTTTGCAGTTTGTACAGTTTATACGCGCGAAAGCAGCTACTGTGTTCAGCGCATCTTAGCCATCGCAATTCTGTCCGTCTGTCTGTCTGTCCGTCGGTCCGTTCGTTTCTCACACGGGTGCATCAGTCAAAAACGGTGCAAGCTAGGATCACTCAATCTTCAACGTCGGCTGCCTGGAAGACTCTAGTTTCAGGAACTGTAAAGCTTTTCCATAAATTCGAAGGGGGTCACCCCGAACGAGGGTGCTAAATGAGGGGGGTAGGAAAATTCGTAATTTCTAGCCAATAAGTCGCTGTATCACACCTCACACGATAGTGTGTGTTGTAAGGACGACCTTCAAATTCTATGGGAAAAGGCAAAGTTTGACTCTCAGCCAACCAAAAACCCCTGAACCGATCGTCACCAAATTTGAACGGCGTGATTATGTCGTAGACCCCTACCACCAAAAAAAAATTTGGGCTCAATCGGTAGGGAGGGTTTGCTCCTCATACAAGTGAAATATACACCCCTTCTGTTCGAAATTTACTATACACTTTTTTGGGTTCTTCAACTCGCCTAATACGCTTAATACGTCAAATGACGCGGTTCTGCGCAAAAAAGTGCCTTTTTGTTGTTATAAAATAATTTTTTTTCACTTATTTATTCGAAAAATTCGAGAAAAAAATTACAATGGCGCCTATGGGAAAAATTTTAAAAAATTTAAACTGTCATAACTTCGGTTGTGTGCACGATAAAGTCATAATTTTTGGTTCTAGGATATGGTTTTCGGGGTCGGCATAATTAACGGTGACATTTATATTTACCCCCGATTGACCCCCGTCCCATGGCAACGAAATGTAAGACAAAATTAGCTATAACTCGGCTTGTGTAAAAGATATCTGGAAGATTTTTTCCATCTGTGGAAGAGTTTTTGGAAATGGGCCATCAAATGCTGTTAACTGAATTTTACCCCGACCGACCCTTGTTGCCATGGCAACAAAATTTAAGACAAAATTGGCTATACTTTGGCTTGTACAACAAATATCATCAAGATCCTTGCATCTGACGGAGGTGCGGGTTGAGGGTTTGGCAATTAGATGACGTCAGTCGAAGTCTACCACAGCCAACCCTGATTTCCAGGTATAGCGAGCAGCAGCGTAGTAGGAGCAGCAGCAGTAGTAGACACATCCAACGTTCTGTACCTGACCGGAGGTATATTGCTCTGCCTTAAAAATATGCATAGCCCCATCTAAGGTTACCCAAATGATTTTTTCTGTTTTAGAGGACTGATATCATCACATCGTCCTTACACACAGTTGTAAACTGGTCAGTTTTTTTTACAAATATCTCAATAACGGTGCGAGATAGGGCCTAGGTTACTTTTAATCACTAATAGAAAATCGTACACTGACATTTTTGCCAGATTTTTATGAAAAAAACGATAAACAGAGCTCAAAGTGTATCTAATGTGTAGTTTTAAAACAACGACAAAGCAAACTTATGGCTTTTGTCACTAACCAGGGCGGGTATATAGGCCTACAGTTTTAACGAGCTACGCAGAATTTATAATATCATTATTGATATTAACAACAACGAGTGTCGTTTGCTTTACAACTAGCGTGCAGACTGACATGTAGACGAAAGATCAGTATCGAGAAAAACGCTTACTTGTTAGTTAGCGATATATCAGGTGTCCATATGTCGTTAGGCGAAACGTTTAGCGCGTCGAGGTTACTGAAATCGCTGACATTCCAAGACAATCGAAAGTCTGTCCAAATCTGCAGTAAACGAATGAGCAGACAAACTCAGCTACCACTGCCGATAAATTTTATATGTTGTGAGTGTTATGAGTAAGATATACCAAAAATGTGCTATTTATTGACAATAATAAGCAACGATTTGATGTAAAAAAAACACACGGAGATTTTTGTCCTTGTCTATATCTTGTTATAGGGTTTCTGCTGCTGCAGCTGTTGATGTCAATTTGCTTTGTGCATTAAACTACTGGACAAAGTAAGTTGAAGGAAGCCGCAAGTCCTGTTGAAGAATGTGCGTAGTTTTCAGTTCATATACTCTTATGTGGACATAAACTGTCTATAAAACTCCTAGTGGTTACGGTTCAAGTTTACTCACCAGTTAACTTTATGAAACGCAATGTCTGCATGTAGCTTTCAACGTAATTAGTTACTGGACATTTCTGCTAGAATGTTAGATAAATAAATACTTGTAAAACTTTATCATAAAAACTCAGTCACTACGACTGGCACATGTTCTTACGATGCGTAGCCAGTATTGCATTCTCAGCAGTTCGTTCACTTCATCCTAGAACAAGACATCAAATAGACCCAAGTATTATTAGTAGCACTACCGTATCGTGCTAATTACGCGCGACAGCCGATATGCTAAGCGCGTCTTAGCTATCGTCGAGGCGTCTGTCCGTCGGTCCGTCACACTTTGCGATTGTGTCAAAACAGCGCAAGAATTACAAAATTTTACGTAAGCTGCTCAAAAACTCTAGTTCCAAGATTCGTAAAATTTTCACGAAAATTCGTAAGGTGTCACCCCGATCGAAGGCACTGAATGAGAGGGGAGTACGATGAGTTGGCGATTGTGAACCAATACGTCCCGTATCTCAGAAACGGTGCGAGATAGGGCCAACGCTATTATGACGTATTAATCACTAATTGAAAGTCCGATAAGCTTATTCGATTGATACTAAAGTCAAAGACCTTAAACGACCTTGAACTCCCAAAATATAAGGTTTTAGTCATTTGTTTGCAATTTTAGGCTGCGGCGCGCATTTTGAAAGTAAATTGCGCTTAAATGGCTAAATATAGACCAAAACAATGCATATAAAATTTTTAGCATTAAACGTAAATTTTAGCAGTTTAAGCTTCGACTTTTTAGATTCAACACTCAAGGAAACCTCCGTACGAAGCCTCAAATTTGGGTACTTTTTTAAAATGCCACTACCAGTGATTTAGGATAAAACGGTGGCAAATAGACATAGATTTCCTGTTTTTTTGTGACAAGGACTACTGGTGAGCTTTTCGGGGGTATTTACACCGATGACCTTAAATAATGTTGAAACCCAGAAAGCGGGTTTTAAGTGATTTGTTTACGATTTTAAACTACGACGCATATTTCAACAGTGAACTGCGCCAAAATTACTGAAGATAGACCAAGACAGCCTGCATACGAAATTTGAAACATAAAACAGATTTTAACAGTCCGAGTCCGGGTTTCAACCTGCTAAATTTAAAAAGTCCTCCATACGGAGGCGTCACATTTCAGGTATCCTGTCAAAACGCATTGCTATTTTATTGCACGTTGTACAGTGCAATGTAGTTTCCCAAGTGGTAGGCCTAGCACCGATGCATTGCTCGTTACGTGAGCTTTGCTCAGATTACTTGTTTTTAAACCGAATGAACCATAGAAATGATCAGACAAACATAGCTTCAAAGTTTTAGATGGTACTTCAAAACCAGCTGTAACAAGTCAAAAGAAGAAAAAGTCAACGTAGTTTCATTTTTATTGCACAGAGCACATACATTACAAGTGAATAAAGGTTACAGGGTCGAGGTCAAGGCTTCATTTTTTTTCTTTTTTGAGCTGTCCTCAAAACCCCCATTCTTGAATTTCAAGTCTTTTTACTTTGGAAAACAGTCATTGGCGTCCCCACCCAAAACTCTGAGGAGACTTCCCTAATGGACTGACGATATGATATCGCCCATATAGCTGGTAGTGACTGATGTGATGATTAATCATCACAGCACAGCAGGGTATTTTCAGTAACTATGTGTACACTAAACGTCGATTAAAAGCAACAACATAGTACCATTTGACTCAGAATCAATACGGACGGCAACAGTCCCCGCAACATTGGATTTCTAAACGCTCTCTGCTAAACAACGACATTTCAACCACTCCGATAGTCCACAATGTCATCACACTAATTAGCTCTACGCCTATATTTACATGTCGTTTAGTCTGTAGGGCCTAAGCCACGCAATTTTTACGCGCGACAGCCATGCTAAGCGGTCTTAGCTATCGTTGAGGCGCCTGTCTGTCTGTCCGTCCGTCTGTCCGTCCGTTCGTCACACCCTAGAGCCCTATCAAAACGATGCAAGTTGAAACATAAAATTTTCATTGTCGGCTCGCACAAGAACTCTGGTTTTTTGTGACAAAATTTCGTGGCGCTGGGTGAGGGGCATCAAACCGGGTATTTATTAAAAGTGATTACTTTATCGCTATTGGCTCGTCTAGCGTCAAAACGGTCGCAGATAAGTACAGACATGCTGTTTGTACATGAAGCAGCACGCAAGCACTCCGGACGCGCTTTTCGGGAGTATTAGCATCGAGAAGCTTGAACGAAGCTGAAGCTTCAAAATAAGGGATTATAGTGATTTTTTGCGATTTTTGACTGCGGCCCGCATTTAAAGAATAAATTGCCACAAAATGGCTACAGATAAACCAACACCATTTGCCTATAAAATTTTCAGCATTAAACATGAACTTTAGCAGTTTAAATTTTGGCTCCCATGTTTAAAGAGTCCTCCGTACGGGACGTCTATATTTTCCAGACTTATTGTACAATAAAAAGCTGCTTTTTATGCCGCAATAGTGCAATACATAATTGCAGGCCTTGTCTAGATTTTCACTCTCTTTGTACAAATAAAAAGCTGCTTTTTATGCCGCAATAGTGCAATACATAATTGCAGGCCTTGTCTAGATTTTCACTCTCTTTTACTAGGTAAGATGGCTCTTGATAGCTCGTTTTATGACAAGGGAGTACTTTTCGGGGTTTAAATAAAAAAATCTGTACGGTATGATAGCAATAATCGTACTTTATACTTAATAGCATAGTGCAGCGACGTATTTCAAATGTGATAAGGTCTTTTAATGCTTACTTTGCTGCTTACTTTACTGCATAATTTTCAGATTTTTTTTACAGTTAAAGTATTTCAAAAGTTGACTGGTATTTGCAAAATATATGACAAAAACTTGGTGTCCAACTTTTTCGATTAACAGTGTAGGATACGCGTGAATATACGTACGACTTGAATAATCTTCTGTAGCATAACGCCGACAGTCGCCCGGACCGACTGACCGACGTCCGATACAGGAATTGTAAGAGGGTTGAACTGGTCCGACTTCATCAGTGTTGACAGTAGTCGTTCCTCGGCAGGATTCGATACCGATACTACAATAATTCACGCCAGGCTATCGAATCAGGCCGAATACACTAGTCTATATTATTGCGGGGAGGGGAGGGGAGACGATTGTTTTATTTCCTTCCCGGAACGGGTAACGATCGACGAGTAGTAATGCAATTTCCAAATATTTATAATGTCTTGGTTTGTCTTGTATTTTAGTTATGCGGTTGGTGCTTGTTTCGGTTTATATTAAGCTGTCAATAAACAGGGCGCTCGCAATAATTACAAAAAGGTGCATGCAGCGACAACCGGGTTAACCTTAAGGATACATTTCGTTGTGTTGTCGGCATGCGTGCCAAAGCAGACTGCAGCGTTCTGTCTGTATTGTAATAAAGCGTGTTTTTTGATTACTTTCGCCGAAGAGATTAATGTGCTTTGGGCTCGTCGTAGATGAGTCGCGCTGCAGCATGTCTGCGTAACTGCTCGCTCCTTCATTATGTTTTAGGTACGTTTTATTACAGTTATTAATGCTTATCTGATCTTGCAAGCTGCAATTTAGTAGTAGTCGGTGAACTATAGGCTCTATAGCATCAAGATTCGACATGAGCGTAACGATGTATCTGCGAGTCATACGCGACTTGCAAATTACTGTTGCATCACAGCCTGAACAGCGTTTTGCTTCCATCAAATTATTGCATTTACATAGGTCTACGATACCTGCATGTCTGCTGCCGATCACATGAAATCTGCAGCCTGGCTCCGAAAAAAAATTGTGAGATCGATCACAAAAATTGTAATAGAAGTATAGGTTAGATGGCCCAACGGACGTCAGTTTGATAACAGAATAAACAAAACAAAGACAGAGAGAAAAAAAACAAGAAAAAATAACAATACGTAAATACTTATATTAAAAGTAAAATATATATACCTGTAAGAGTGAAGGTTGCAAGACGAAAATGAGATAGGCCTATACCGGTAGTGCGCGAAGTTTCATGAAATTTGGTCAAGGTTATTTTGAGAAACAAAATATCGCCCAGGGGACTGGACGTATAATGGCGCGCATTATGTTAATGAGACAGACAAACAAAATGCTGAACTAGAGTTTTACTTACGTTTTAGCAGAACTGTAGCCATAACGAGCAGAACGTTGCAGTGCCCCATGCTGACTGTGCTGACCGTATAACGGTTATGCCGTGTCACGAACCATGCGCATAAGCACTGCGTTCACTGTCTGACTGCTGCTCCTACTGCTGCTTGCTGCTGCTGTGGGCCGTGAGATGTCAGATGTCAGATGCGGTTGACATATTCAGTCATCTTCGCTTCGTTCATTTTGTAGCATTTTCTATTTTCTTTTTGTAGCGTTTTCTAGTCTTGTTCATCTTCCCACCTATTCTTTTTTACTTTTTTACTTTTTTATTTTTTACTCTTTTTTGTCTTTTTTCCCAGTTTTTTTTTACCTATAATTCTAGTCAGGAGGACTGCGGAGGTTTTTAACTTTTATGACTTTTTTGTCTTTTTCTTTTTTATTTTTTTATTTATAATTATAGTTAGGAGAACTGCGGAAGCTTTTAACTTTTATGTGTTCCATTTTATCGCATTTTATTGACTAGCGTGAGTAAGTCAGTAAGTGAGTAAATTTAGATAAAACATATCATCCACGGAAATTTAAAACTCGCCGAATCTAAGGCAATACGTTACTGTAGGCTAATATCCTACTGAACAGTAATTTAGTTGCATTGCCATTGACGCGCTATAAATAACTCTGTAAGGTAATGTGAAACTAAAGGAACAGCATCAATTATTATTATGACATCAGTCACAGTAGAAGAGAGTGACGTAAACTTCGCATCATTTGCTTTCACAGACCAGTAAGCTCAGGTTTATAGGCCAAATCATGTACGCAAAATTGAAGCTGCTTGTATGGAACCTGACGCCGAGATGCCAAAATAGTTCATTCTACTGTTAAGCTTACATAAATCTGTGGAAAGTAAAATGTCTGTGGGGAATCGGCTTTGTATCATGCAAATCTTTACGGTGCGATTCGCCTCCAGCGAGTTGGCATTTATGTTGCTCTTAATCTAGCAACTGGATCATAGGCAAAGTTATAAACTTTTCCAGCCTTTGTTGTAGTCGACTGCATCCAAATGTATTTTCGTGCAAAGTCGAAACAAATTTCCTGGTATAGAACATACGTTAAAGAGCGCCGACGCCTTGGCGCTGTTACTTGCGTTGCTGACGTCTTTTATCAGCAGCTAATCTTCTCGTGCATTGCCATTGCTGGTGCTGCTGCTGCTGCTGCTAATGATGATGATGTTGACGATAATGATGCAAATCTAAAAACGCCGGCACACGTCGCGACTTACCTTGACACCTCATCAGAACGAAGACCCGTCACGACGAATCCAACACACACCTAATCGAAACTACTCGTTGCTGCAAACAGCAACCCGCCATAACGGGTTGCCATAGCCACATAACGTCAGCCGTCGTCAGTCATCGAAAAAATATTAAATAACTTTGGAAATAAAGGAGTAAAATGGGACATAGGGATAAAGAGAGAAAAATCGTGGAAAAGAGGCACTGGAGCGCATATAAGAATTTAAGAGAGACGACTTTATGGCCCATTAGCTGAAATGTCCACAGAAGCTTTCACGCAAATTAGGCCTAAGTCTTACTTTGCAGTGCGTATGTAGTATCACAATGGCATGTAATACCTGGAAATACAAACCGTATTACAGTCTCCTATTTGGCATTTTTATCGTTCGTCTCATTTTTATGATTAGGGAACTTGCAAGTTATATTAGCAAACTGTGCTGTTCAAAGTGTTTGTAGAAGTCTATGAAAGCTTTGTCGTCACGGAAATCTACGTCAGCTAGGCGAGAAAATGCCAAAAATAAATAGCGTCATTGCTCCCATAAGTTTTTAAAAGCCCATTCTTAGCGGCAATTTCGAAAGTAGTTGAGAATAAAATTAGGCCGCACTTGCGACACAAATGTAAGCTTTTGGAGCAATTTGAGATAATAGAGTAATAGGTAATTTGAGCAAAACTCACGTGACGCGCGACAGCATCGGTCCTACCATCTGGACAACAAGTGTACAGTGTACAATGTGTATACAGGGTGCGGCAAAAAGTGGATCCCTAAAGTTTTTCGCTGTTTTCTTAGCAACCGTTTGGAATTTTAATTTGAAATTTTGTAGCTTTATTAAAAGAAAACGTCTACATCTAACTGTCGAGTAAAATGTGATTCTGTTGAAAAACGAGTAAGTTATAGACTTTTTAACATGATCGCCTACCAATTTTTCAGCATTAAAAATGTTCAAGCTACAACACCAATTCAATAACGTCGTTAAAACAACACAATTAACTAATGATCAGATGCCGGAATTTCATTGTTACTGTAAATGTTCGAAGTGTCCACCGCCAGCTTTAAGCTCCAACACAAATCTTCAGTCGCTTAATTTGATAAGTATTTCACAGCCTTGTCAATCGGTCCTTATGCAGACTGTTCCAGATAATTTGAAGCGCTTCCTTGACTTCGGCGATTGTTTTTGGCTTTGTTTTAAGTTGCAGTGAACCTCCAACATTGCACCCAAGCGCGATCGTCGATTTGGTTTACATTCGGCAAATATGGAGGCCACTGGTCCTTTGTGGTGAAATCTGGACAGTTGGCCAGCAGTCCGTTCCGTGCGCTGCGCGATGTATGCTGGCGCGCCGTCCTGCTGAAAGACGAACCTTGTGGGCAGCCGGCGATTGCTTTAAAAGAACGATAATTTAATGATAATTTATAAACACTATAAATTACAGTTTGTCAAAGCATTACTGTGACGTCATCGGCAGTATCTTGTAACCAGTTTTTTGAAAATCAAGTGGCATCTTTAGCTTGAACATTTTTGAATGCTGGAAAATCGGTAGGCGGTCATGATAAAAAGTCTATAACTTCGTCGTTTTTTAACAGAATCACATTTTTCTTTGGCAGTTAAATGTAGAATGTTTTAGTAAATAAAGCTGTAAAAAACATACATTAAAATTCCAAAAAGGTTGCTGAGAAAACGACGAAAAACTTTAGGCGTTCACTTTTTTGCCGCACCCTGTAGGCTACTGCGTTTTGAAACAGTACCCAAATTCGAAGCCTTAGTACAGAAGACTCCTTGAACCTAAGAAGTCGAAACTCAGATGGTTAAAAATGTACGTTCTACGCTAAAAATTTCATACGCAGATTGTCCAAATCTATCTTTAGCCATTTCGGCACAAATCACGATGGAAATGTGCGCCGCAGCCGAAAATTGAAAAAAACACACTAAAATCCTTTATTTTGAGGGATCATTCAAGATCATTAATGTTGACACCATTAAAAATCTCGTCACTAGTGCTTGTTATGATAAGCAGTATATATAACCCCGACATTATCGAAGTAGTGTACGCTAATATAAAACGCAAAAAATATAGTGTAGTTGGATTTATGTTACCATTTCATAGGCCTATTACGCATTTTGTATTTTCATACTTCGTTTGTGACATTTTGAGCAAAAATACTTCGATTGTGTTAGTTTTACGTTAAGTCAATATGTGTTTCGCAGCGATGTTAGTTAAAATATGCTTGCCGGACATTGTTTGCTATATATTGTAACTGACATTTGTCGACGTCGCTCATCATCGTCGTTATGAGCAGCGACGTTAAAATTAAAATACACACACATACTATCTGCCCATCTGCAACTGCAAACGAGCCAATAGCGGTAATAACACTTTTAGGGGTAGCCGTTTTTGACGCTCGCGTGCACAGGCCTTCTTAAACCTAGAGGATCGGGACGTGAACTGCTAAAATCTTCGTTTAATGCTGAAAATTTCATATGCAAGTTGTCTTGGTCTATCTCCAGCAATTTCGTCGCAATTCACTGTTAAAATGTGCGCTGCAGTCAAAAATTGCGAAAAATATATCGAAAACCCCTCTTTTAGAGGTTCAAGGTCGTTCAAGGTCATGTTACTTAATAAATCTAAAAATCCTGTCATTAGCGCTTGTTATGATAAGCAGCATGTCTGTACCTATCCGCAATTGTTTTCACAGTAACCGAGCCGATAAAGGCAAAATAACGACGTTTTGGAAGGCCTCGTTGACGCCCTCGTTCGAAGGGAACCAGTTCACTCAGAAGCACAAAATTTTGTCACAAAAAACTAGGGCCTTGGGGCAACCCATGGTAAAGATTTCGTCATCTTAGCCTGTACCGTTTTGATAGGGCTGCTGAGTGTGACAGACAGACAGACAGACAGATAGACGGAAGATCTAGCACGTTGTAGGTCCTTGGTCTTGACATCACTCGTGACATGACACCCTGATGATGATGATAGTGAATTGTGTTCTGTATAACTTGACACTGTACATATATGGACACTTGCAGTCTGCTGTTGTAAGTCACTTCAACAGGTGTTCAGTTAAACTGGGATATGTCAATATCTTTGCCAGGCCAGATTGAGACAGAGAGCAAACAACCTGTGGAAAATTTCTTGTTGGACAGAGTTGCTACTGCTGACTCAAGACTTGTCAGTGAGGTTCTGTGTACAACAGATTGTGTCGTTCTGCCTCAGTACTTTATGTCAGCTAACTCACAACATTTGCAGGACACTTTAAGCAACGTTTTGCAGCTGGAATTTACTGATATCTTTTTCATCATTACCTCTGACGTTAGACTCTGACAGATGTTTTGTTGGTTGTACAAGTGAGTGAATTGCTTTTTACTTTTTATGTCTCGAATGACTGTGGAGTACTTGATTCTACTGTAATCTGAGTAACAAACACAGCTTAGGCCTACACAATACCTCTGTGAGTTAGCTAGTGTACTACGACTTGCGTAGAATGTAATGTTAGAGTTGTTAGTTACTAACAGTCAACTGATATGAACTGATGTGAGTCAGTTAATTAACATTAGTAGTCTTTGACCTTGAGCAGCAACACTGTCAGAATTTCTGCTGAATTTGTTCGTTGTACATAGATTTAACTGAAATATTTTAGTACTGTGTATGTGACATGTGCTTTGTGTCTGGTTTGTTTTTATCTTGTGATGTAGTGTAATTGTGTTCTCGTAGAAATGTGACATGATGACAACTGGGACAGGAGGCAGTTGACACACTTAAATTCCAGCCTGTAAGAAAATTGTTGTTTGAAAATTTTTGTCCATAATACAAAATATAGGGTTTGAAATCACCAATTTTGGCCCTTTTTCGCAAATTAAGTGGCAAAAATAAAATTTCAAGCACACACAAACTTTTCTGTTGGAAATTTGCAGCTGTTTGCCAAAAAATTTTTAACTTAATTTTGCAACTCTAAATGTCCCTGCTTTTTCGTCACACTGCAACTAGAAAGACGGGAATTTCCAGTTTAAGCAGTGATGTGTCCTCGAGTGTTTGTCCTTGGCCTTGATGACACAGTCCTTGGCCCTGGGTCGCAAGTCTTTGATAACATCACTGGGCCTAAGCAGACGGCTGTGGATGTAACTCACTGATCTGTGTTTGTTTGTTTGTTTATTACGTAGCTCAAGTATTGATATTCTGCTGTTAGTCAACTGACATTGCTGCTGAGTCATTACACACTCTTTGTTGCATTTCATGCTTGTGCTTTTTACGGCTTCATTTCTAAAACAAAAAAATGTTTTTCTACATCAGAATATTTTTTCTTATTGGCTTAGGGTAAAACTGTCTGTTAGTTACTCATACAAAATCAAACAGATGTTGATGTAAAATTGTGAATTTGTTTTTGTACAGGGTGGCCCAGAAAAAACGGCCCAAAGTTTATGGCACCATAATTTTGCAACCTTACGTCATAAGAGTTGTGCAGTTTTCACCAAAATGTTCAGAAAGAAATTGCATTGTGCTTTTTTGGACCACCGTGTATGTACACTGTGTCTCAAAAAACATCCCCGACATTTTCGACTGTAACTTGAAAACCAATTAGCAGATTTTGATAATTTTTGGTAAGAATATTCCTGGCACAACTTGCCATCAAATGACCGTTTAGTTTCCCACCTCACCCAACGTTTGTTTTTGCACTACCTGGGGAAACACAACCAGCGAAATATCACTTTTTTATGGAATGCGATATGATTGCTTAATTAACATAACGCGTAAAAAACGCATTTTGTTCACATTTCTGACACTTTGCCTAGCAATTCATCCAACTGTACATTTGTCAACTGACTGTAGTAAAATTGCTTGAAGTGGTGGCCCACTATGCGAACACAGGCAAGGAGACGCTTTCTCCATTCATTGACAGCAGTATCGAATAAATTCTGCTCCAGACCAATCCAGGCTGTACCAGTGGCTTCTTAACTTCACAAACATTCCAAAACGTTATCTTGTAGTCACACTACTGCATGACAGGCAAACCTTGTAATAGACCGACTGTTGGGGCCCACAGATTAGGACAAATGGAATTTATGGACGTTTGTGTCATTCATTTTAACACGTATTATGCTTGGTCTGCTTTCCCCAGGTAGTGCAAAAGTAGACGCTGAGTAAGGTGGAAACTAAAACACTTATTTAATAGCCAGTTGTGTCAAAAATATTTCTTCCAAAAATTATTAAAAGCTGTTAATCCTTCTTCAAGTTGCGATCGATAATGTCGGGGATGTTTTTGTCAGGTTTTCTGTTTATTTCAATACGTATTTCGCTTGATCTGCTTTCCCTAGGTAGTGCAGAAGCATACACTGGGTGAGATAAAAAACTAAACAATCATTTGATGTCAGGTTGTGTCAGGAATATTCGTACCAAAAATTATCAAAAGCTGAAAATTGGTTTTCAAGTTACTGTTAAAAATGTCGGGAATGTTTTTTGAGACACAGTGTATGTATGTGTTTTGTAGCTGAAACAGTTTTGCAGCTAACTGTTTTGTGTTCATTTGACTGCTATTATTACCGTGGTCCATAAAAAACGTGGCACTTTACTTTTGCCCATATCTGTCAGAAATGTACAATGTCTGTCATAAAATTGCAACTTCCTATGCCGCCTACTTTATTAACCCACGCCGCCGCTATACGTCTGTCTGTATGTACATGTCTGTCTGTTAGAGATGCATCGTTTTGTGTTAGTTCACTGTTGCAATGACAGTAGCATAGGCAGCCTGGCAGCTCTGATAATTTGTGTGTGGTTCACACATAATTTCCTTTTCTTGTGTTTTATTTTTCTTATGCCTCCACACACATTTCTTCTCTCACTCATCCCATCACATCAAAATGTTGTGCCTCTGTTAACTGAGAAAACATGGAGAAATGTGTCAACGCAGTTAAGCATGCTGTTTGCATACGTGCAAATTTTACGCTGTGGTTCAGTCAGTAAAAAGGTAAAGGTAAAAGGCAAAGGTCGTCAATTTGTATAGCGCATCGTCGCGAACACGCCTCTAATGCGCTTTCGTCACTAACCAGAGCCGCCTGCCGCACGGCCACCGTGTGTATGCAATGTTCTCATGTAACTGTGTTGTTTTATGGAGTCGATGCACTCCAAGACGTCTTTGACAATGTTGAATATCACTACATTGCCTTTACTAAAAATATTAAGCTTTATGCTTATTGTTTTTTTTGTCTTAGACTAAATTAGCTTAATAGCCTCCATCTTAGCTAGTTTTTCTGTCTTTTAACACATCACCTGCTTTTAACTGTGCTGTTTTATGGACTTGATGCACTCAAAAATCTATTTGAAAATGTTGAATGTCTCTACATCACTGCTTTTATTAAAATTATGAAATACATTAAATATATTAAACTTTTACAGTTGTACATAATTTTGTTTTTACATTAGCAATAGGCTTGATCTTAGCTAGTTTTTTTAATTGTTACTTTTAACACATAGGCGGCAAGTGAGCAATTGTCAACGATAATTTTTGGGATGTCAGGAGCTGAGAGCCTCACTTTGTGGAAATTTAGGGACAAAATTGAAATTTTGTACCCATAATCTCTTGCCAGAAATTTGCAACCGACCTTTATAATTCTGTTGGAAATTTGTATAGCTTGATAGAAAATTGCATCTTCCTGCCCTGCATAATTTTTATAACCCACGACGTTGCTGCAAGTTATTGCTTGTTCCACTGAAGCTTGTTGGCAGTGTTTTGACCAGTTAGAAGCTTGCTGTTAAACGTCACTCACAACAGTTTTAGCATGTCAGACAGACCGTTTTATTGACACGCAACAAACATGCATCAACACTGTTAGTGTATGGAACAGTTCAGAAATAACACAACTGAAACAGATCTACATGCCACAACGTGTCACTGCACACAAAAGACTCCAGTCAATCGTGATGTAAACATTCTATAAGAACATATTTGTAAGCGCAGGGCATCTGCTACAGTGATGCTCAATGCTACGTTTGCATCTAAATCCTTTGCCACACAAATCACAACTAAATCTTTTAATATCAGAGTGTATTAGCTGATGTTGTGTCAAAGCAGACGCTGTGTAGAAACGCTTTGGACATTCCTCACAAAGATACAACTTCAAACCTTCATGAAGAAGTAAATGTGCCTTAAGGTTACTATTGCGGATGAACTTCTTCTGGCAAATGTGACATGTGAACCAAGCACCTTCATCATGTGACTTTAGCAGATGTGCCTTGAGATGGAGACGTTGCCTAAAACTATCTGAACAGTTTCTACACGAGTACGGCTTTGCACCTGTGTGAATATATACATGCTGCTTCAGTTCAGAGATACTTTTAAACATCTTTCCACAGTAACGACAATCATAAGGTCTTCTGTTGCTGTGTACATGACGTTTGTGTCTCTGCAAGAGGCTGGATGTGCTGAAACTTTTGTCACACAGTAAACACTTGTACGGTTTGTTTCCTGTGTGGACTCTCATGTGAGTGGTTAGACTTCCAGACACATTAAATGCCTTGTCACACTCAGGACATTTGAATGGTTTCTCTCCACTGTGAATTCTGCTGTGTTTAACAAGTTCACTTGAGTCTTTAAACTGTTTGCTACAAACAGTACACTCAAAAGGTTTCTCTCCGAAATGAATTCGTCTGTGTACTGTTAAGTCTTGGTTGCGACTAAAACACTTTCCACATTCAGTGCACTTGTATCTACTGCTGTGAACATTCATATGTCTGTTCAAGTAATGCTGAGTAGCAAAACGTTTCTCACACTGAGTACATGCATACAACTTGCCTACATTATGTGTTTGTTTGTGATGCTTCAGATGATCTTTCCTTCTAAAGCGTTTGTCACACACTGTACACATATACGGTCTTGGCTTGTCATCATGTGGATGCTCAGTGATATCGTTACTATCAGCTTCAATCTTCACCTCAAAGATCATTCCTGCATATACAAAAAAGTTGTACACACTCAAACCAAACATGAAGTCATATCAGCACTGGATATGACTATCAAGTACGTCCACAAGTAACTAGCCTCCAACCTAAAGCCAAGTTGTTACTGTTGATAACTCAGCTAATACAGATTGCACTGTAAACTTAAGGATTAACCCAACAGGCAAACAACGAAAGGCCAAACACAAGCAAACTGAATACAGACAAACCAAATATTCTAGCACAAATTTAAGCCATCCCAAAAAAATGCTAACGAGAAAACAGACTCAGCAGCAAATTTCTCATGAACACTGTGCACGAATGTATTTAATAATAAACAATTTATGTCAAAATCGATTGTAAAGTATACTCTATAGTACCTCAGTGGCATAGACAAAAGGGGCCTAGGAGTCCAGGCTCCCCAATCTCATTTTTTGTTTAAAAAAAATACCATGGACTCAGGAAAATAATTAAATTTATGCCACCATATTGCATATTTTAAAGCTATAATGCATCAAATTTGATTTCGGCTGTGGCTCCATCCCAGACCCGATTGGGGAAGCTCACAGTGCTCCCCCAGACTCCATAGCTGCAATTCAGGGGTCCTACTTCTAAGCGGAAAGAGTGAAGGAAAAGGGGAAATAAAAAAAAAAGGGAGAAGGGAGAACGGGAGGAAAAGGGAAAGGAGTGCAGGCCAGGCCCCCAATTCACACCACTGCTACGTCTCTCCATATCTTTGCCAGATATTGGTAAATTTTTTCCTGCATGTAAGTGCTACGATTAGTTATGTGGTGATTGAGTGACTTCCTTAGCAGCAACATGGGCAAAGTAAAGAGCTAGCGGAATACAAGCCCGTCAAGATGGGGTGGAAGGCGAGAAAGTTTCCCCAGGCCCCACAACGTTTGGGGGCCCACCGTTGCTGAAAAAAATATTTTTGCTATAAGTTCAACAGCAAAACTGATCATTAGGGCCCACAGTTTTTCGCGGGCCAAAGAATTTCGAGCTGAGCCGTGGAATTTGCCCTTTTCCACAAAATTTGGACAGTGTCGCAGAATTTCACGAAATTTTGCAGAATTTTGAGAAACAACCGATGATTAGTATAAACGTGGGCTTGATAACGTAATTAGAGTTCAAACTAAACTGCCTAAAACTGCATCCCTACTAATAATTACCATCATAATACAGCATAATCGTAAATAAACACAATGCGACTAATTGACAAACTGCACTTTTGAAAAGAAAAAAATTAATAATTTTCTCTGTATGTTGCTAGCATAACTGAGCACCACGCCAGCCTAAAGCTTAGTTTATGCACAAACAGAAGGCTGCAGTAAACCACAAAATTTGGAGAATTTTGCTGCGGTGAGCCGCAGAGAATTTTGCGAACTTTGGCAAAATTTTCCGCAGAGAACTGTGAAACCTACTGATCATCTGAAGTGGGCTTTCATCAATGGTTAATATTCCGTGATGATCTTTTTTCAACAAATGCAACTACTCCTTGAATGTACGAATGTATGCAGTATTCTGTCCGAGCTTCACTCTGTTGTATTCACACAACTGCTATTAATTCGCTAAACAGTTAAACAGTTTAGACATGTTTAACATGTTCGACCAAACAGGGGCCCCATAAGAAAAAACCCCAAAGACCAGAGCTATTGGAAACAGTGTAACATTTTCGGCTTGTGCCACTATGGGGGTATCTTCACAAATGTTCTTTGGGGGGACAATCCTTTCCCCAGACACCACCCCATTAAGGGCCCCAAGAGAATGGTTTGCCAGGCCCCGCTGTGGCACTCGACGGTCCTGGCAGAACATTACCAGTTGGCATGTCATCATGTGGATAGTCTATCATAGAATCAGTGTCAGCTTCAATCTTCATTCCAAAACAACTTTCACCTGTATCTGCATAACATACAAACTTGTTTGTGTTAGTTGTGTCAGACATTCAGACAACGATGCATTCAGCTCAATGCAAAAATGTGTACAAATGAAAACACGTACAAACGTCGTTATCAGTTAAGCAGCATCAAAAGTGACAGAACAACTGAACTGAACTGTGGAAAGAACTGCGACTTCAGCTTAATGTGTTGAACTTTACAATTTTGTCCACGTTGCTTTAATCAAAAATTTAGTGACTGAATTTTTGGTTGTTAACCACTAAGATGTTTTCATAACTATACTAAGCACGCAATTAATCACTAGTAAATATATAATATAATATATGTGTTAAATATAAAAAACTTACCAGTTTACATTACTGTGTAAGGGTGACCAAGTCACACATCCAAAACAGCAGAAATCATTTTACTAGGACACCGAGTGATAAAACGACGAACTGGCTGCCCTTACAAATCATGTGATGTGACCCCATTTAACGTTTTCCACCCCGCATTATCCCGTAAGGCAATAAGAGAGAGTTGCCTGAATTGGAACGGTTCCATGATTGGAACACTTTACTTACTCGAAATCTAGGAGTTGCTTACTGAAAATGAGGAGTAATTAGTACTCTACGGTGGTTTCGCTTTCGATTTTAGGTAAGTATGGTGTGTGTTATCAACTCGATTTGCAGTTAATGACGACTGTTGATTTTTGATTGTTACAACCTTAAATGCAGCACCAGTAGTGAGGATGGCACACGCCATATTTGTGAAGTGACTTCGTAGCTGCTAATGCTGTGCACACTGGATGTTTATCGGTGTCGGGTATATGAGCGATAATGTGATGTAAACAACAACCTTCTATTTCACCCCTTTGCCCGCCGACCCCGCTGGGCCGATTTGTACCATTTTTGGCACCTAAGGTTAGACCGCCAACGTAATCATCCAAGTCAAATTTTAGGTCGATTGATTCAGGGGTTTGGGGGCTAAGGGTGCCCAAAATTTGGAGTTTCCCATTGACTTTGATAGTCGCCCTTACAACAGTGTTACGCACTACTGTGCTACACTGTGATCTTCCATATGGAAAACGGTGATGGTTGGAAATGGCAAATTTCAGGTAGGAAGTCCAAGATCAACAATTCTTCTACAGTGGAATATGATCTATGGAGAAATGCAGGACCAAATGCACTTCAGTTGCAGGAGACATTCAAAAAGTAACAAAATGAGATGTACATAATTACTTTGGTTAGCTGTGTCAACAAACTGCTAGTAACTTTTTGAACGACTGTCTTGACTGGCTCAACGAAAGGGAAAAGGCGCATGTATATAAAGTGACGTAACTGAACTGAAATGACCTTAACTGACCTGGCTGATGAACTGAACTTTGACGAACTGAAAAAATAGGCAAGCAGGGTGAGCCCAATGGTCATTGGTTGACGCAAATGTGAGTGCAGTCACGTAGTCACCGACGCTGGTAGACGATGACTACTGTAATGCATTACTGCTTACCCATTGGTCAGTTCGTCAAAAACTAAACCATGTTGGTTCAGTTCAGTTTAGTTCAGTTACGTCGCTCTGTACGTGCTTTTACCAAAAAATTGACTCAGTGAAAGGCTAAGTGTTGAGTGTTTTATGCCATTGTTAACTAAGGGGTTTACTAACCAGAGGTTGTCTTTTAACTCTTTAAACACATTGTCCCACTCCAAGTTTTGGCGTGGAACAACATGCCACGAGTTAACCGGGATAATTTCCCAAGTTAACCTCATGGTTAACCCTAACCCTTGCATGTAACAATGGAACCATAGTCAACAGTGAAGTCAGCCAGTGAGCAACAAGACAGCAAGGATTGCTAAGGTCTACAATCACCTGTGCTGGAGTTTAAAGCAGCATCAGCAGCTGATGTGGATGAAGACATTATCATGTCCTCGGACTCATAGGCAGGTGCTGACTTGCAGTAGCTGTGATCTGACATTGGTTCATTTTTTAGTTACTATGGATGATAATCTACCAACTAGCAATAATTTTTTTTCAAATAATGGTCAGATTTTGTTCATATATTTTGAATCTGTATTTTTTCAGCTACAGCAATTTTAAAAATTTAGTGTAAATTCTTTGCCATTTGATTGAATATTACGAACGAAAGAAATTGGTGCCTTCTTTTGTCTGAACACCACATAATGCCTGATGATCCTTTGTCAGACGTCATCAAACCCAACACACCTGTACTGGGCTTGTCATCATGTGAACACTCAGTGATATCATTACTATCAGCTTCTGTCCTTGTCCCCATTGCACTCTCACCTGTCAATATACAACTGATGTTAGTGCTCAGTCATTAGGGTGGTCCAAATTTCATGACTTTCAAAATATAAACCTTCCAGCATATTACTTTGATCTACCAAGAAGTTAACAGTGTGGGAGAAAAATTTTCCAAATTGCTCAATATTTAGTGTATGCTCAACGCTTGTGAAATCACTGTTGTAAGGGTGACCCGCCATTTCAATCGAAGACTCCAAAATTTGACCCCCCATATATCCCAAACCCCTTAATTTTTCCATACCAAAATTTGCACCGATGATTATGTCCAGCATATCTCCTGATGTGCAAAATTAGGTGAAAATCCATTCACGGGGGGCTTCCCTACGAATAGGTGAAATATAACGCTTGCATGACTTTTTGTGCCTTTCCTTCTCTTTCCTTTCCTTTCCTTCTCTTTTTTTCTTGCCGTCCTCTACAGGAAAAACGACTGGACTGATTTTAATGCACGATTGCTCATATGACGCGGTATGCGCAAGGAAGTGCCTTTTGGGGGTTACAAAATTTAAATTCAATATTTTAACCTATTTTTACATTTATTAACTTTGCAATTTATTAAATAATGAGGACTGCAAGTATACTGACCCAGTCGGTTAAAGGCGCTGGATGTTAACTTGAGCCGGCCATCCGGCTGACCTGGGCTGTATGCTAGCTTAATTGGGCATAGTACTGCGGTGGGTGACTGCCTGTTCAAAGCGCTGTAAAGAGGATGTGCTCCCATGCAACGGAACTAGGTGTATGCGGAATCTTCTTCTTCTTCTCTTCTTCTGTCATACACTAACCTCTAAATTCTATAGTTGGCTTGTCATCATGTGGATGCTCAGTGATATCATTACTATCAGGTTCAATCTTTACTTCAAATGAACTTTCACCTGTACAGTATGCAGCATATGCAAACAAAATCAAGACAGTCAGAATAGCTGTGTGATGCTAAAAGAAATAAAGTGTGAAAAATTGTCTCAAAACTAAGCCATTTAGAAGCACAGCTGTGAATCAGTACTTAGCAGTAGAGCTGTGCTATTTAAGTAACTAATTATCTGAGTACTCAGCCTGTAGCTTACCGGTAACGAGCACCTGTTTAACAAATAAGCAAGTGACAGAAATTATCATAAACCACCAATACTACATTATAGATGTGTAATTATGCAGAAGTACATTTCTTGACATTGAATTTGAATTTAGAAATTACCATAGTTATATTGCAAATGGAAAAACGTTATTCGAAATGACACAATTAAACACAATTCCAGAGTGAAATTGCTAAACTTTTCTGTACCTCTATCAACAGAAATTATATGTACGAAGGGCATTCAAAAAGTTTTGCAAGTCGATATGTTAGACTAAAAGACTTTTCAAAATTTATATACCAATAAAAAAATGCATGTTTCTCCTAAACACGTACCTAAAGTGCATATGACGTCATTGTAATGTATGACGTCATATGCACTTTAGGTACGTGTTTAGGGAATGCTAGCGCAATCAGCATAAAATTGGGCTCGCTGTTGCATGACATTTTTTAGTCTAGCATCAAATTTTCCAATAAGAGGCCCTGGGACATGTGATTTTATGAGAGCCCTAACAAGTACGTATGGGAATTTCTTATTTGCGATTATATATACTAGCAAAGTACCCGCCCTACGGGCGGATTACTTTGCTAGTAAAATGAATGCATGCAAGAGTTTTACATTTGCAAGAGACATTTAATGTGGTGTCTAATTAGTTGACTGGTGATTCGGCCTACTGTGACGTTTTGGCATAGCCTGCGTACAAGCGGCAACGCAAATGATGAGCCGCTTGCTAAAATTGCTGTATGGCATGTAACGCTACTTTGTTTTTATCACGGCTAATACAGAAGTGTTTTAGAGGAAAATTCCTACATATATTCAGAAATGTTTGATCGTTACATATATGCTTTTGCACTGATTCATTTTGACCACTCGGCTGAATAATTCATGCAAATGTTCGAGACGTTTTTTTTGCGCCACCTGGTACAACGTACACCATTAAAGAAACCTTCATAAACCCTTGGTGGTTATTTCTGCTGTTAACTGACGCGCAAGCAATTGATGTGCGATCAATTTCCTCCCATGCAATTGTCGGCATGCGCAATGGTCACCATGCGCAGTTGTCTACGCACAGTTGTCGTACAAGCAATTGTCTGGGTGAAGCTGTACCTTGGCATTCACTCAACCTACATTTTTTCTCTAGCCAAAAAACTACGGCCGCTATGTGCACCAAATTTTAGCCATTTGTAAAAGGCAACAAGGACTACCCATGGACAAAATTTTGAGTGAATACATCAAAGGAATTTTGAGGGGGCGTGACGGGAAAATTTTTTTGACCCTCATATCTCCCCAGTACAGGGAGCTGGATCGCTGAAAATTTTTTTCCAAAGAGCCTCAAAAGGGGACATGTTCCGACACAATTTCAGTTACCACATTTAAATGGGGGACAAAGGGAGAAATATTACGTAATTTCCCCAATTTGGGGGTCTATTTCGGTGCAACTCAGTTCTCAGAACCTACACGGGGTGGATCAATCTGTTCAAGCCCAAATTCCATTACGCCGACTTTGCGACAAAGTCTGAAACAAGTTCACGACAAAGTCACGAACTTGTCGCGGACACCAATCATGAAAGTCCACAACAGAAATCACGTCGCCAACTTTCATGATTTGTGTCCACGACAAGTCCACGACTTTGTCGGGAACTTGTCCCAGACTTTGTCGCGGACTTTCCCCGTGCATTGTAACGGGCTAAATTCCATTAGAGTGACACAAACGGGTTTGTTGCGGACTTGTCACGGACTTTGTCGCATACAACTCGACATGTCGAGATTGTTTTGTCCTCGACTTTCGTGATTTGTGTCGGTGACTTTCACCGAAACTTCATGGTTTCATGATTTGTTACCGTTTGTGTCCGCGACTATTATGATTTGTGTCCACAACTTTCCCTGCGGGGAAGTTTCAGCGAAAGTTGGCGTAATGGAATTTGGGCTTTAGTTAACCAAGTTGTCAGAGAATAGAACTGTCACTTATCATCTGGGGGATAAAATTTGATAATTTTCACACCATTTTCAGAAATGGCCCCAAAGTTAACCCAATTTTTCCAACATTTTTTGACAATAATTGAAAAAATTCTCCCAAAAAATCTGCAAGCAGCCCAATTTCTTTTCGTGCAGCACAATGTGGACTAAATACCCCTAAATATAACACGTGGCTTCATTAAGCCATTGGTACTAGGGCTTCGGTGTCGCAGGCTCCCAAAATGTTGCCTGAAAATCGCCCATTTTGTGCACAATGTTTGTCGTTGTATATCTCGCTCATTTTCCGACCGAGCAGCACAAATTTTTTCACTATACAGTAGACCTCACCCAGCCCCATGCAATGCTCCATTGCGATCCCGATTTACACTTCCAATTTTCTTCAGATATTGTTACCCCCAGATTTTTGGGGATTGGCATTACAGCCTCCTTATTGGCTCCAATCATGCTGAGTGTACCTAAGCATTATGATTTTTGATACAATTATAATATAATGAGATTGCACTATTCTTGAAGTTTTCAAACTTGAACCTAAGTGTTACGTTTTCAAAAACGAATATTCTCCGGGAGTATCTGAGTCCAAAAATATCAACCTGCAGTTTACTTACCAGTAGACTACTAATATTTTACAGAGTAGTGTAGCAACATAACGGATTGGTAAAATCTGTAATGACCACTTTACTGCACAATTCTCTGGGCAGTGTGTGAGTAAAATTACTACGGAAATTAGTCAATATTTGACATGCTATGACAACAAGGCGGTGATGCAGTTTCTGACTCAGAGTGCAGGTGATGACACATACATGAAACAATGTAGACTGAACACATCAGTTCAGTAGCAACATCAACGTAAAACATCATACAAAGCTAACATACCGACACTTGGCTGAATGTTTACATCAGCAAGCTGACTCATCAACCTACAAAAACATACATCATAGTCAGCACTATTGATTACTTGTCAAATGCACAAACAGTCCATTGGATCGGATGCTACGTTGAGCAACATTTTTTAATTAAATTCATGCACTTTACAGTGGTGCTGAGCCAGTTTGCCCACAGTATAAACAGAACATATGAGTGTATAATTCATATGATGTCCTTTAGAAACAACAACCTAATTAAATGCTAATTAAATGCTAATTAAATGCCAAGTCTTGTTTTCCCCACTGAAAGCAAATTTGGCTAACATTCACCAACTTCAAAAAACAATTGTGACTAATGACCTTGACACTAGTCACTAACAGCTTGGTAAAGTAGTTACTGCAAGCGACACTTCGTCAGCATTATTATATGCCTCTCTGGATTACTTCGCATTTCCTAATGAATTTTCCCATAATTTAGCAATGAATAAGAACAAACACCTGGGCAATCAGTGTACAGCATGCAATAACATTGATGCATCTTGAAGGTGAAGGAGTACCCAAATTTGAGGCCCCCATACAAAACTCCTTGAACTTACAAAATCAATACCTGGGTGGTTAAAAATGTTCGTTCTATGCTAAACATTTTATATGCAAACCGTCTTTGTCTATCTAAAGCCATTTTGGTGCAATTCACTCTTAAAACGTGCACAACAACCAAAAATTGCCAAAAAAAACACTAAAATCCCCCATTTTCAGGGTTCGTTCAAAGTCATTGACGTTGACACCATTAAAAAGCTCGTTGCCAGTGCTTGTTATGATAAGCAGCATATCTGTGCCTATCTGCAACTGTTTTCATGCAGACGAGCAAATAGCAGTAAAATAACCACTTTTTCGGGGGTACCCCTGTTTGACTTCCAAATGCGCAAGCCGCCTTGAATCTGTGGGGTCAAAACTTGGACTGTTAAAATGTACGTTTAATGCTAAAAATTTCGTTGGAGTTTGTCCTGGTCTATCATCTCGAGCCAATTTGTTACAACTTACTCTTGAAATGTGCGCTGCAGCAAAAATTGTGAAAAATTCACTAACAACCCCTATTTTCAGAGTTCAATGTCGTTCAAGATCACTGATAATTAACAAATCAAAAAAGCTCATTGCTAGTGCTTTTTACAATGAGCAGCATGACTCTACCTATCTGCAACTGTTTTCACAGTAAACGAGACAGTAGCAGAAATCGTCATACATATTGTTTTACGAAACACTGGTTTCATAAAAAATATGTATGATGATTCCAAACCTTATAATATTATGAGCATGTAGAGTGACGGGGAACGTCTGTCCGGCGGGGCACATGTCCT
>Ga0209367_1000606_pt1 | contig 37550 bp, 16 predicted proteins | sample WorMetLIZISLAND2_FD_187412 | JGI IMG/M metagenome (GOLD analysis project Ga0209367, IMG submission 187412) | Marine gutless worms symbiont microbial communities from Max Planck institute for Marine Microbiology, Germany - Olavius geniculatus... ...
TGCTGCTTATCATAACAAGCACTGGTGACAGGCTTTTTGGATTTATCAACATCGATGACCTTGAACGACCTTGAACCCCTCAAAAAGAGGTTTTTGGTGAATTTTTCGCAATTTTTGGATGCAGCGCACATTTCAACACTGAATTGCGACGAAATGGCTGGAGATAGACCAAGACAACCTGCATATGAAATTTTCAGCATTCAACGTAGATTTTAGCAGTTCAAGTCCCGACCCCCTAGGTTCAAGGAGGCCGGTGCAGGCGAGCGTCAAAGACAGCTACCCCTCCTTCTAAAAAGTGGTTATTTTACCTCAATTATCTCGTGTAGCATGAACACGGTTGCAGATAGGCACAGACATGCTGCTTATCATAACAAGCACTGGTGACAGGCCTTTTAAATTTGTCAACATCGATGACCTTGAATGACCTTGAACCTTCCCAAAAGGGGTTTTAATGAATTTTTTGCACAATTTTGCACTGCGACATGCATTTCAAGAGTGAATTGCGCCAAAATGGCTGGAGATAGACCAAGACCACCTGCATATGAAATTTTTAGCATGGAATGTAGATTTTAGCAGTCCAAGTCTGGACTCTTTAGATTCAAGCAGGCCTGCGCACGTGAGTGTCAACAAGAGGTACCCCTGTAAAAAGTGGTTATTTATACTCTGTTGGCTTGTCTAGCGTGTAAATGGTTGCAGATAGGCACAGCTATGCTGCTTATCATAACATGCACTGATGAGGAGCTTCTTACCAATGTCAACATCGATAACCTTGAATGACCTTGAACCCTAAAAATATTGATTTAACGTGATTTTTTGGCGATTTTTTGGTTGCAAAAGAGTGAATTACGATGAAATGGATGGAGATAGACTAAGATTACCTGCGAACAGGAACTGCTATGGGCTTTCACGTGTCTCGTGAGCTTTGCTCAAATTTCTTGTTAATAATTTGTATATTATTCTTAGGTTTTATCTTATCTTATTATGCCACTGCTTATTCTTGTAAGTTGTTATTTTCTATTGATGAATTGATTGATTATTTTAGCTTTCAATGCATTGACAGCTACAAAGAATTGTTGTTGATAAGTATTCAAAGACACGTTAGCATGGATGAATATTTTGGACCAGTTTTGGTCTGATTTTCAACTTTGTTAGAAAACTCACCAATTTTTGTTACTCCTCAGTGCTTTGAACATCGGGTGACAGGAAGAAAGGAATGTGGATTGTAAAAGAATTTTCTCTAACTGCTTTGAAGTGCATTTTTGTCGGATCTTAGCATCTCAAACCATCCAGCGAATTTAGCTGGTTCTGTGAGTGACAAACGGACAGATGACTGTCACAATAGCTGATATGATAATTGCTGCCTAATACTTGCACATTATCAGAGGTAAGGTTGCAAATGCATGTAGAAGACAGTATCAGTATTTTATTTTGTTAAAAAAAGGGAATCTGTCTCAGATCTATGGAGCGTCGTCTTCCATGTGGTATCTCACAGTGTTACCTGTCACTAAACACAGGTGAATGCGCCTTGCCTTAACTCCAGCCAGACGGAGCAGTGATCGATTTACCCATCTCGGATTTATGACAGACTGAGTTTTCCTTTATGGCTGGTTATATACTGAGATGGTTTACCTGTCTGCATCTAAGTAGTAATTTTTTGATAGCGACCCTTCCAGGATACCAACATATGCCGCAAAGACACCTAGTTAAACTAGTTTAAACATTTCTAGATACGTTATGATGCTATGATGTTATGTTATGATGATATTATTAATAACGCTGTACGTGTACAGAAATATTGTCATTGTTTGAGAAATATGGCGGGAAGTTGGTGGAATATTGGCAGAAGAGTTTAGACTCAACTGGAGCAGCTGTGCTTCCCATTCATGCTGACCTGAGTCGCACAGTACGTGTCAAACCGTGTCTGGCAGAAAACAGATAGATTAGTGAAATTTTATGTAATAAGTGCCACCATTTGTTAACTGAAATACTTTACTGAAATACTATTACTGGTACAGCCAGCCGGATGAAATAATGACATCTCGGTTACTTTTGGCTTTTAACGGACATCTCGAAACCTGGCTCTTCGAAAATTATACCAGGACACTATCATTTGAATCGGCTCATTATTTTTCTATATACATGAGCATTAGCTCAAACTTCTTGTTGTTTTAGCAATCAAGCTGCATTTTCTGAAAGTTAAGCTGGGCACTCAATAAGTCAGATTTTACATATCCTGTAGCAGGTTTGATGGATAATTCTGTTTGTCGTTGTGCGTTTTTTGAACACTTTGATGCTGTGACAGTACATTTGCATGGTGTTGTTCTTATTCTGTTCTCAGTTACAGCTGTCAGAGCTTTCCGCAGTTTGGTTGCATTTGAGTCTTTTTGTCATGTGCAGATACTGGATGTGATCGGTCATGCAGCATTTGGTTATGAGTTCAGTTCTCTCACTTGTTCTGATTACAAAGTGACTGTTGCATTTCACTCCATTCTCACTGGCGTTGGCTTGTCATAAGTTGGTCTCATTGTTTATTGTTCTAGTATTTGTGCAAATTTCACATGCGAGAGCCAGCTGAGCTGGCTATAGCACATATTGGTTACAGTAATTCTATCTGTTTGTCTGTCTCTCTGTCTGTCTGTCTGTCTGTCCGTTATGACTCGGTACTGATCTAAGCCCAGGTGAGATAAAGACTTCAGGTTTTCACCATTTGATAGCTTAGAGTCTTTAGTGTTTTGTGACAAAATTTCATGCTGCTGGGTGAGGGGGGTTCTCTCAAATGAGGAGATAGAGGATCACCCCCTAAAAAGACCATTTTACCACTATTGGCTCCTCTAATGTGAAAATGGTTGCTTATAGGCACCCATAGCTCGCTTGTTATTGCGTGTATTTGCACGAAATTTAGCATGTGGACTCACTTTATGGTCCTACGTATGAATTGACTATAATATTGAACAAAAATTAAATCCATGATGGCGGCGGCCGCCATCTTGGATTTTTGCACAAACACTATGGGCGATAAACTGAATTCAAGATGGCGGCTGCCGCCATTTTAAATTTATTACTGTTGCCAATTTTGGTCATATCCCTTATTTCCTGCAGTAGCTGGCTACACTTTTGCAAAATTTCATTAATCTAACTCAAACGGAAGCTGAGATATTAGTGTTTGTGCAAAAATCCACGATGGCGGCCGCCGCCATCTTGGATTTAATTTTTGTTCAATATTATAGTCAATTCGTACATAGGACCATAAAGTGAGTCCACATGCCAAATTTCATGCAAATATACGCAATAGCAAGCGAGCTATGGGCGATAAACTGAATTCAAGATGGCGGCCGCCGCCATTTTGAATTTATTACTATTGCCACTTTTGGTCACGTGGTCTATTTCCTGTAGTTGCTGGCTACACTGCTGCAAAATTTCATTAATCTATCTGAAATGGCAGCTGAGTTATTAGTGTTTGTGCAAAAATCCAAGGTGGCGGCCGCCGCCATCTTGAATTATTATTTTGTAACGCCGGACCACCCACAAAGCCCGTTTGCGGTCCTAAACTTGCCCTTTAAATTTTGCGTTGATCGAGTTTATACTTTTCGAGATATCGCGATTTGAAAATTTCACAAATTTGGCTTAAAATGCCTATTCAGCCTCTCAAAAATCATGTTTTGGGGGAGTTTTGACCCCTAAACTTTAGTTTTTATCATCGAGACCCCCAGAGGGCATTTTTTTGCACAGAAACACGCGTTTTCAATCCTCATTGGTCGGTCCTACGGTGTGATCTGTATGTGACGCAAAGAATACAAAAAAAGAAAGAACCAAAAGTAAGCCAAAATTCGCCATTTTCGCAGACCCTCTTCCCGTCGTCCCACATCAACCAAATTGTGCATGCAGGGTTGTATCCCGGATATCTTTTTTGGTTTTGAGTTTCAGAAAGATCGGTTGAAAAATGTGGGAGCAGTGGGGGTCGAATTTTTGGCTTTCCCATTGACTTGGCACATCGCTTATACAGCAGCTTGTTGCTATCGCACAAGCTGTGATCACAGCAAGTCATTGGATATCAACTGCAAATCTACCGCAAATCCCAGAAATTGTTTATGTTAGTGACCACAGATCAGTCGCTGTCTTTGTCGCTGCAGATTAGCTCAAGTCACAGAAATAGTCTGAGTTAGTAATCTGCTGTGATTTGCAGTGTTCAAGGGTGGGATGGCGAGGTTAAATTTTCTAACAAAAATTTAATACCGAATAACTGCGGAAAATTGGCTAATAAACAACACAAATTCATCTAGATGCAACCTCCATGAACTTATTTGTTGACGTTTTGGCAACCAATATTGCGTTTTTTTGATGACTGTTCAAAAAAGTACACCAACAACAAATTAGTTAATAAACTTAAAATAATGGTTATAATTTGTTGAATTTGTTAGTTACTGCTTCCACATATGCATTTTGTTTAAAGAAATTGAAAGTGACAGCATCACTTATTCTTATTATTGTCAGTTTGCTACTGTTATTATTATTAACATTAATATTCAGTTTGCACTTGTAGATGGAGGACGTTGCTGCCATTTTGGGCTCAGTGGTTTTTCCGTGAGACGCGTGAGTTTTGGCAAAACTTGGACATCGTGATGGATGTTGTGAAAGATATTATCAGCAAGAAGAGACAACAGCTGCAGCAAGGCGGAGGTTGATTGGTTTTGATTTGTTATTGATACAGAAATAGTATTATTGTTGTCAAGGTTTTTGTTGGTACCAGTGCAAATGACTGCCACAATGACTTATTGTGTGAACTACTAATGATGATAATGAAAGTTATCATTAGTGTAATTTGAGGACCACTAGTTTTGGAAATAGAAATTTGCAGAAGTTATGAAATGATCGGACTAGGCCTACTGTTTACCAGGACTGTGCTGTCTTTGTTATATATAAATGAATTTATAGCTTAACTTGGTAAATAAGTAAGTAACAAAATTGTTTTTACAGACCTCCTCAACTGTGTATACATACTGATATGCCAAGTCCTGGAATCTGTGCAGACGTGGATAGCGTGACGTCGGATGTACTTGGTATGATGATGACTGCCCGTGACACACAGACTGGTGAAGGGATGACGGACGATGAGCTACGAGACCAAGTGGTGACTCTGATGCTTGCAGGACACGAGGCTAGTAGCACACTGAGACAGACACACATAGACAGATGGACACAAACATAGAGAGAGAGGGGGGAGACAGGGACAGAGGGAGATTCACAGTTATTCCATGGGTTTTGGGTCGGTGCTTTCATCTTCTACCTTCTGCTGTTGAAGCGTTACATTGTATGCTTGTTCGTTATGTTGTTTTTGCAATATCTCTGGCATGGCTTGGTCAATTTTCACCAAATTATGTTAGTGCTTCATCTTAGTACAGTACTTTAATGAACTGTTTTGAGGTTGAGATTGAAAGGTTGTCAGAGTAAAGGTCGTATGATATGTCACAAAATGTGGTAAAAATGAGCACTTGGCGTAGGGGTCTGTTTTCACAATATTTCAAGAGATTTATGCGACTTGGCCTAGTGTATAAACCTAAACATAGCAGTTATAGTAGAAGTAATAGTCACAGTAGTAGTACCATTGATGTTGTTTTTTGTTGTAGTATCAATTCAAAAAAAGGCACCAATCATTAAACAGTATTCTGTAAACTTAATGCTACTGTACAGTCACTGGCATGTGAAGGTGTCGTCATCTTGACATACAACACGCACAGAGCTGCTTTTGAGGACATGATGCAAGGGGGTCAGTCCTCAGGAGTGGGGAAAAGAGGCAACTTCCACACATATTTGGGCATGTTCTGTTGTGTAGACGAGGTAGCCAGGATAAATGTTGCAATCCTTTTACTGAGGGAAGGGGAACAGACAAAAGGTAAAAAAAAATATCATTTGCTTGTATGCTATCGTTTCACAGTTAGAAGTGTTCTGTGATTCTAAAAATGCACCAAATTTATTTTCAGCTCTTTCCCACCCCACATGTTGCTGGACTTTCTGGTCAACAATGCCTGCACTTGTCTTCCACCTCGGCACTGGCTGTACCACTGACACGGCTTTGCATAATCGGCGACCGAGCATTCCTCATTGCAGCGCCGCTGCAGCAACAACTTGGAACAGTCTGCCATCGGAAGTGACATCATCAAAGTGTCTCTGATCATTCAAGACATAAATTTAAGATCCATCTGTTTTCCACCTCTTTGCCATAGATGACTGTAAAATGACTGAACTGCTAGGCATTTTTTCACTTTAAATTATACTGTAGTGCGTTGCGGATAACAGACGACGGCGACCAGCATGGCTTGGTGTCTGCTGATGCTGGCCACTCATCCTGACGTCCAGCAGAAAGCTTGCAGTGAGGTGATGTCCGTTGTCGGCCTGTCGCAGCCACTGACTTATGACAATCTCAGTCAGCTGCAGTACTGTGGCTGTGTCATCAATGAGACTCTCAGGTCATTTGCCTGCCGACGTACTTTAAATATACAGGGTGGGCCATAAAAAACCGGACCTGTTTGAGCATTGGTAACTCAGCATCAGGTTTGGTTTTTGGGCCCACCCTGTACTCTTTTTTTGAACATGCTAGGCTTAGTGTGGCTGATTGGGTCGGAGGTATGCCTGCTTGCTGCAAACTGCGGGTCTAGTAGTTCGTTGACATGAGCAATGGATGGCCGTATAGTGTGCTACGGTATCATTAGCTCATGCCAATCAGTTGCCACTTCTGAGATTGTAAAGGGCTTATGTTCTTGAGTCCGTCTCATGTGAGAAGCGCTATAGCAAGTACTGGACTTTACCTTCACCGTGAGCAATTACCTTGGATGACCTTGAACATCAAAATAGAGTTTTTTATGGATTTTAGGCGATTTTGGGCTGCGATACACATTTCAAGAGCAAATTGCGCCGAAATCAATACAGACAAACAAGGACAAGCTGCATATGAAATTTTCAGCATTGAACATAGATTTCAACAATCCAAGTCACGATTTTCTAGGTTCAAGGAAACCAGAGCACGAAGGCATCAAAGAGTGATACTCCCATAAAAGTTGTTATTTTACCGCCGTTGGCCAGTTTTTCAAGAAAATGTTTGCATATAGGCATGGGCATGCTGCCTATCACAACAAGCACTAGTGACGAGCTTTTCAGTTGTATCCACTCTATGACTTTAATAGACCCTGAACTCCCAATATAAGGGGTTTTATTGATTTTTGCAATTTTTGGCTGTGGCGCACACTTCAAGAGTGAATTGCTACGAAATGACTGGAGATAGACTGAGACAATTTGCAAACAGGAACTGCTATGGGCTTTCGCGCGTCTCGTGAGCATTAGCTCATATTTCTTTTTGAGCTTGAAATGCACTCCCCCTGATCCTGTAATTTGGCTCATGCAAGTGCAAACAAAGTTGAAGTTATTGACCCCTTTTCGGATTGGAAAAGTCTGGCTACAGTCACGTGCACACGTTGCAGTCGCCCAGCAGATTTTTGCTGTTAAATGGTATAGTTCTTTATGGGAAACCCATCTCAGAGCTACAGAGTGTCACCTGCCATGTGTGATCATGCAGTGTTACCTTCCACCTGATACAAGTGAATGCACTCTGCTGTAACCCCAGCCAGACAAGCTGGTACTTGATTTACCTCCCCGGAGGGATGAAAGGCTGAGTTAACCTTGGTGGTTTGTTAAATACCGAGATCGTCTACCTGTTCACAGACAGTCACTCATTCGAGTAGTAACTACCTGATAGCGACCTGACTGGAAGTCAAATTAGATTTTGTGTGTCATTTTGATTTAGAATGCAGTGCTGCAGTTCAGTAGATATCTGATGTGTCAGTGGCTTTAGAATGCTGTTGTTATTTGGTAGATATTTACCATCCGCTGAGACAGGCTAAGAATGCCGACGTTTTTCCTGGGCATTGGCGCATTCCAGCCAGCACAATACTTCAGCTGTCTGTCGGAGCTATGATGAGGTATAGTACTTATAATAACATCGTTGGCATTGTCATTTTCACTGTCACTGTCAGTGTCATTGTCAGTATTATCAATCGACATCATCGTCAGTTACTTTTTTTGGGTGTCTATAATCTGAATGTTCAATAATCGGAAGGTGTACACTGCGTCACTGCAACATTTTCACTAACTCTATCCATGACCCTTAACCCCTGTTGTTACCTCGAGGCACAGCTGAGAGTGGAGAGGAAATGTGGAGATTGAGTCGACGTCTGTGGACGTGTATAGGAAGAAATCTTAAAGCTTTTAGATTATCAAACCTTTTGATTATTGAGCACTAGCAGCCCGACAGTTACTGTCACCGTAATATCATTATCATTGTCATTGATTAGTATGTTTTTTTTATTTTAATCTACCCAGTATTTTTTTAGCAGCAGCAATAACAGTAGCATAATAGTAGCAGTAGTAGTGATGCGTTTATTTATCACAACGCAAGTGCATTCAGTACTTTACATTCAATCTGTTGCATTTGTCTTGGCCAGTGTCTTACGGAACTAAACCTTAAAACATTTCTGTTCCAGAGGGCGTTCTTACTTCTTAGACTGATACTAGTTCACTTTTGTTTCTTATTTTACGTAGTCAGCTTTGTGCAAGTGTAGTTAGATTTTATCTCTAAGCTTTCGTTTCTGAATCACTTTAGGTCCCTGTGTAAATGGCTGTTTCTTGTTCGATTGATGAATCGATCAGTTGATCTTTATTGATAGATTGATTCTGTGTTTTGACAGGCGAGAAGAGCTGTTCTCCGACGCCGACAGTTTCAAGCCGGAGAGATTTCTTGAGTCGGAGTCTGCTGGCGGCAGTAAAGATTCCCGGCTCTATCATTTTATGCCGTTTCTCTACGGGCCACGCCAATGTCTGGGTCATCGGTTTGCCGGCGTGGAGATGCGTGCACTGCTCGTCAAGCTACTGCGGCATTTCCAGTTTGAGCTTGATCCCACGATGAGTCTGACGAGTTACAAGCGCCAGCTGAATGTTAGGATGCGACCCAAACCTCCGCTCCAGCTACGAGTTTCACTGGTCAATAACTCATTGCATTGACGGCAGGACTACCGGAACTTGCTTGAATTTTTGCACGTTTCGAGACACTTTGTTTTAAAAGTATTGCAGCGTGTATTGTACACAAATCCAATATGGTAAGTAAGTAAGTGAGGGAGTAAGTAAGTAAAATGTGAATTTATATATCGCATATCGTTAATTAACCTCTAATGCACTGATGGTTATTATACGTTGAAAATTATTGTTAATAACAGCTACAAAACTGTTGTGGAATGAAATTACAAACAGTTGTACATCGACATACAGAGAACCGACATTTTGATCTGCCTAAAGATGTACTGTTTCAAACGCATTCATGCTAGCTGGTTTTTTTACATGGATTTTTGTAAACTAGTGTGGGATGCGTCACCTTGCCGGAAAAATTAGAGGGATGATGAGTCGATGCTACACTACAGGTTGACTGACAGACATTATTATTCTACTCTAGTGCTGTGAACGTTCTACTTTTGTTCTATTAATCCGAAACATATGACGAAATAATGTATTCGTATTTGACTTGATGAAACTGTAGACTGCATGATGGCTGGAAACTTGTTTCGTGGTCAGTAGTTTTCTCGAGCTGTCCGACGATTAATTTTTTATTGTCGTAGTTTCACAAGTGATTATTTTAGTCACGTGTTGAATGGCGGCGTTGTGACATGACATGACATGATTATGTAGCACAGTGGCAAAAATTCTTTGCTTTCTGTGAGCTATATATATTTCGTTATTATGTGTGGTGGCGGTTTGGCTTAGTATGTAACGTCGTTGGTTGCATCATTGAAGTGAATCAGCGACGAGCCTGGTTAGTATTCGAATGGGTGACCATCAACAGTCGGGTAAACCATCTCCATATAATCAGCCATCTAGGTCAGCTCAGCCTGGTGATTCCTCCGTGGGTAGGCGCCGTGAGAACAAGCGATGCATTAGCTCAGTATCCGTGGTCTCGCAGTGTAAACTGGTGTCAGGCTGAGGGCTAAGTAACGGAGATCAGCGCCACTCTCTTATGGCTTGGAAAGACCTTTACATATTATTGTGTGTGTGATAATTATGTTTGTTTCAAGCTGTTCTTTCTGTCACTGCATTATTTGTTGTCTGTTATTTGTTCGTACTCTTTTATCATACCATACATTCTATGTCTTATATAACAGTTCGTTATAGCAAAAAATATAGAATTGTATTTTACCTTAATATTAGCAGTTTTAGTACACTGTTTTTTCGTCATTTTCCTTACTTGTACACCGCGTCCGGAAAGAGTCTACTGTTTTTTTCAACATATCTTTGACAAACCTTAACCTATTTTTATAATTTTTGACACGAGTAGTTCTGAATATTTACTTTATTAAACTATTAAGACGTTTTCTCTTTATATTGCCATGTCACTACGTAGAGCTGACATAATTATGACGTCATCAAAAATGCCGTTTTATTGTATCCGAGGTGAAAAAAGTTAACAATGTTTTGTTTAATAACTTTGACAAAATTAAACATATGTTTATAATTTTTATAGGCAACATTAAAAAAATCAATGTGCAACTAAAAATGTACTGATAGTCTACTTCCCCCGAATACTGACGCTACTTTACCGTGTAAAATAAAACACTCTTCGTATCCTTACTTTACTCCACACCAAAATAAACAGAAATGCAGAAAATTAGGTTTTTTTAGTTTGTAACTACTTTAGTTGTCATCAACAGTGACAAAATTTGCTATTATCCAACTTTTGAGTCAACAACTCGATTACAAATGTGCACTATCGCGACGCTATCACATGCTGCAGAAATGACGTTGCTTGCTGATAACGGCTGCTGCGCAACGACGTTCCCGTACTGCATGCGACGGCCACGCGTTAACATGCCGAAAAGCAAGATTAGGTTAAAAATTTTGATAACAAGTAATTTATTTTTATGCCAGCAATCTCTGAAGTTTTTTACTGCAATTTTCTTTTATCAGTTTTTTTGGTTTTCGTATTGCAGAGGCTCATTTAGACGTTATCTTTCCGCAAAAATGGCATTTTCCATGACGTTGCGATTAAAATAGCTATACTTAGTGAGAATTAAATTTTGAAGATAAGTTTTAGATGTTTTAGTAAAGCGTATAGTTGTAATAATGTGTGCCAAAATTATGAAATTAAGATTAAATTTGCTGTTGTTATTCGGGAAAAGTGTAGACTTTTTTTCCTGACACGGTGTATTTGCATGAAGTTTTTTTACCTTGTTTGTATTGTACGTTTTTTCAAATTATTATGTTTAGCATTATATTGTACATTTATTATCGACTTTCTCTGTTGTTTTTTTCTTATTATTTGCAGTTTTCATAACGTATAACCCAATCCGATGCAGCACGTTATCAGACAGACGTTACTTATTAAGCAGGAGGAGTTTGCAACAAGGAGTCCGATTGTAACCGATTTCAATTTATTTACCTCGTATACAAATCAGAATACCAAACGTTAGATTAGTATAGGCCTACGAGTTAGCAAAAATCGTTGAGTTAACTATTGTCGAAACCGCTACCTGGGACGATCGTGATTAAAGAAGACGACGGTCAGTGCCATTAGAGATGTTCGAACAGTTACAGATTATATCGATATACGACTGTAACTGTGTGAACAGCTGACATTGCACCAACACTAATGTGTAGGTCCTAATACTCGTAACAACGTGTGACATGACATCTGTAGACAATGCTTTTAAATCACGCCTTAAGTCGTGGCTTTTCGATCGGGTCTACTGGTAACAGGCGCCTTTGTCTCCGGCCCTGAGAACTTTGTTTAAAGACTCGTGCAGAGCGACGTAACTCAATTGAACTTAACTGAACTGGCATGGTTTAGTTATTGACGAACTGACGAATGGGCAAGCAGAAATGCATCACAGTAGGCACCGTCTAACGGCGTCGATGGCCTACGTGACCAGGCTCGCGTACGCGTTTACCAATAACCAATGGGCTTGCCCTGCTTTCCCATTGGTCAGTTCGTCAAAAACTAAACCGTGTCAGTTCAGTTCAGTGTTTGAATTGCCGGAGGTTGGAGAGGTTGAAGCCCCCAACTGTTTTCTCAACTTTCCCACACATTGTCAAATTATGTACTGGGTGTCAGTTGCATACTATATGTACATACGATTCATATCACAATTTTTGTCGGACTCCGACAGTCGAAAAATTCAACCCCCCCCCAGCTGATTTTTTCACAATTCAAACACTGGTTAAGTTACATCGCTCTGTAAGCGCTGTAAACTGCGCTTATTAAATTTGCACATTTATTAATCGACTGATATATAGTGACAATTATTGAGTTTATTTCGCACATTTGCGGCTATAGAGATAGCAGAATAGCTGAATAACAGTGCAGTGGAAAAAGTGCAACAAAATAATAACAACACAGTCCGCAAAATGCAAAATAACAGAGTCCATAAGTGCAAAAAGTAGACGAGTGCAAATGATTACAGACGTCGAATTATGCCGTATTCCAGGCAACAAGCGAAGCTGTCTTCAAACACACTGCATTTTGTACGCATTTAACAGTGCTATTGAGGACAGCTGGACCCGTCGCTTGGCTTACAAGACTACAGTCTCTGCTCTGTTCTTGGTTATCATTGTCACATTCATTCGTTAGTAAACAATTAATTAATACTATCGGACCTCTGGTACTTGTTTTCCATGCCAGTTTACAATCAAAGCCTGTTTATAATTAGATCTACGTCAATTAAGAAGTGCAACTATGGAAAAGCTACGTTTAAAATAATAAAAGATTTTAAGGCAACTTAGCCTGCTATTAGTTGTTGCAGTCGTTAACGTTTTATGTGCTCTGATATTTGCAACTTTTGTCAACTAAAGTTAGTTTTGGTAATATGCAAACTTATTGTCGTCCTGTTGCTTGATGTAATAAGCTTCTAACAAAACTGATTAAATTTTTTAACTGGAGAAACCACTAGGCAAACTATAAAATGAAAAACTACAAAATAAAAAACAACTAGAAAGAGAACGAATAAACTATTCATTTTATACTGATGGATGTCTGTTGTATAAGAACGCGACCATCTCAGTGGTTCTAGCCAACACTGAAGTGAAGACAGGTGGATCACAGTGCTTGCTAGAACAGCTGGGACGGTCGTCGCCTGTGCAACGATGTCTAGACATTTCAGTCTAGTCGTTGCTTCCATTCATTTCATTTCCATTACCGTCATCACCGCTATCGTCGCTTTGCTTGCACGAACCAAATTTGCTCCATAACGACTAACCAAAAAACCTAATAATAATAATAATAAATTATTATTATTTTAAAAACTTGTCTCTATGCAGTTGCTACTTGCTGCCAGTCGACTCAAGGACTCAATTGTCGACGATTTTCTGGCATAGCAACTGTCGAGATCCCAGGACGGGTCCAGCGGTCCTAACTAACACTGATGTAATAGCGAGATGTTTACAGTGCTTGTTAGAACAGCTGAACCCGTCGATTCTTGCAGGTTTTTCCGATATCGTTACAGCGATTAACTAGAAGACATTGGTAGGCGCCATTAGAGATGTTCGGAACAGGTACAGATATCGATCCTGCGACTGTAACTGTTTGAACAGCTGACATTGCACCAACACTAGACTTAAACTAACCACCCCAAATTGCTCGATTTGCCAGTCATTTGAAAGACAGAATAGCATATACGTGATTAATAATTTATCGCGATCGTCACACCTCACCTCACAATCACCACTCTTTCATTCATCATCCCATCATTTTTCCTTCCAATCTCAAAACTTTTCTCTTTCTCAAATCCTATTCTCTACAGATATTTAGCACGCTTTCGGACTGATTTTACGGACTTGCATACGGTTTTTTTCGTTTTAATTTTTTCTAGTTTTAGTTGTAGTTATTTCTTCCTTTTTAAGTTTTCTAATTTCAGAGACTTTTTTGATTTTTTTTATATCTTACACTATACTTTTACTTCAGTTTCTCTCATTGCATTTTGTTTCATTTTATTTCTAGTTTTTTAATAATTTATTTAGGCTTAACTTGTATGCAAAAGTTAACTAGCCATTTTTGTCTGTATTAATGGGCTAAACCTAAAATATCAATATTCTGACAATAGCCCATAAATTTACTTGATTAACCAGACAAAATTTTTTCCAGCGGGAAATTAACAAATCCCTTAGAGCGCCTTCATCCACAGATTTGTCCCTTTGTACCAGAAAATGACAAATTTTCGAGAAAAAAATCGCAGTTTATAATACTCACTGTTGTAGACGTGAATCGTTCTCACCGGTGCGCGTCGCAACGTCACACGCTAGATGTGTCCAGACTTCATGGAGCGATAGTTGACAATCGCGATTTCCAGCAATTTATAGAGACTGACCGCAGGGCGAGCTGGAAGCACGTGCAGGGGGCCTGGGCAGAGTTTGTGCTGAGGCGAGCGGTTGGTTCCCAGGTACTCCCGGGATGAAGGTACTTGTTGACTTGTCGCACGTGAACCCTGCAAGACAGCCCACCCACGACGTGCTGGTGACTTGCTTTCGTCCTTCGAATACGACGTAAGGACGCTCGAGTCTGGCAAAGGATGACGTTGACACTTTTTGGGCATCAAGTAGCATAGTAGCATTCGACTCATAACGAATAGTATATATATTATACAGCCTGGCACTGCAGATATATTGTAGTCCTGCATCTCGGCTCAAGAATGTCGATGCTTTCGATTACTACTCCGCATTGGCAAAATACACAGATCAGAGAACGTTTCTGGGAGCAATCATCTGTATTCAGTTTTTATTAGGATTTTTATTGTAGGCCTAACATTGTGCTGCTTTTTGGTATACAATCATGACTCATAATTTCAAGGACGCGCCTATTTGAATTCGCCATCAAAAACGCCCCATTTGCTCTATTTTTCCATCATACAGCATCAGTAACGGCATATCTATTGTCGGCGTCTGAGATAAGGCCGTGGTTGTTGACATTGACTGTAAATAAATAAACTAACATTAATAAATACGGTTATGGAAAGGCGAAATTATGTTAGCGTTTGTGGCTGCTCCTGTATACGTAAACATTAGCCTAACATATTAACTTCAAAGCAAAAGGAGCGTAACTGACTGAGGATCGAAAACTTAAAACATAGCCAAAAATTGTAGGCTTATCGCTATGCTATTGTCAGTATATAAAAGGCTACAGCCTGCTGAAATCCGTTCCAGAGCTTCCCAGTGCGAAAGAGGGCGTGTTGGTACCATAACGTAGGTAATCCAGGATGGACCATGGTTCTGATCCGATGTATTATCACAGCAAATACGAGCAGGACCTTTGTTGGGCGGCAAACATGAAATTTGGCCGCCGCGTGGAATTAGCGAGTCCATTCGACTGATGATCACATGAACTATGTCGCTCACCGTGGCTTACACAGGTGTGTCAAGCAACCAAGGCCAGTGTGTGGTGGGCCTACCTGTTTGCGCCCGCGGCACACGTTGTGTTGCTGGGACTGCACGTGTGTAAACTTATACTTACTTAAACGCTGACTAAAGTCAAACTAGGCCGACTACATTCTGTTCGAACGCACCAGCGCATTGTGACTCCATCACTTTGTTTTCAGCATTATCGCTAAGTTTTTACGCGCCAAACATGTAGCCTAATGCTACATAATTGCGTATTTCTTAGCAATCGCGGAGGCGTCCGTCAGTATGCCTGTCCGTCCGTCACACTGCGGTATTGTATCAAAACGACGCAAGTTAAAATCACGAAATATTCACTCTGTGCTGCCACAAAGACTCTAGTTTTAGGATCCGTAAAGTTTTTTTCAGAAATTCGAAACGGTTACCCCGAACTAGGGCGCTAAATGAAAGGCGAGTACAAATAATTGGCGATTTTAAGCCAATGAGTCGCCGTATCTCAGAAACGGTGCGAGATAATGCCAAAGTTACTATAACGTGTCCGGAAAAAATCTACATTTGTTTCTAAATAACTTCCAACAAATTTAAACTTTTGTTTACAATTTTTGACACACATTATGCTGATGATCATCTTACGTTTTACTAAAAACATTTAAAACTTATCTTCAAAATTTACTTGTCACTATATCGGGTGGCGCAAAAAACGTCTCGAACATTTGCAGGCATTATTTACCCGAGCAGTCGAAATGTATCAGTGCAAAAGCATGTATGTAATGACCAAACATTTTCGAATATGTGTAGAAATTTTCGTTTAAAACACTTCTCTATTAGCCGTGATACAAACAAAATAGCGTCACACGCCATAAAGCAATTTTTGCAAGCGGTTTATCATTTGCGTTGCCGCTTGTACGCAGGCTACGCCAAAACGTCACAGTAGGCCGAATTATTAGTCAACTAATTAGCAGAATATGTGCTGAATAGGTTCTTCATTCTTCTTTGCTACTGCTGCTAGACGATTTTTTTCCACTGCTATTTATATGCCTTTTCTGATTCTGGTTGTCTGATGTCGACGTCATGCCATTTGTCTCTGATGACATTCTAAAGATCTTTGAGGTTTGAAAAATGGTTTACGCATTTCTTCATAGACATAGACAAGTTTTTTCCCCAGGTATCCCAAACTAAATAATGAGTGGGGATTCAAATCTGTTGAATGCGATGTACATTTTTGTGAGCTGATGAAATCGGGCGTTTTGAAATTTGAGTTGTTTTGATGCGGTGTGATGGAACGCTGTCTTTACATAATAATTGTATTTTTAACTCGTCTTACGTCATTAAGCGGCATTCAGTGGTGTTATTAGTGAAGTCATTGAAATTTATAAATAAGTAAGACTGCTTATTGGTCTACAAATGTGCGAAAGAAATTTATCGCTATAAAGTATACGCGCCCTTATAGTTACGCGAAGTTAAGTAAGTAAGTAATCTTTTATTAAAAAACGGTCAAACGCCATTGCAAAACAAAAAATAACATAGTAAAATCGGTACAAAAAATAAAATAAAATAAAATAAAATGAAACATAGTAGAGCTACAACAGATCTACATGCAAAATCTAAAAGTTCGGGACGTTTTTTGTGCCACACGGTATATAAGTAAGCAATTGCTAATGTAATCATAACGTTATAAAAAATGTGGTTTTCGCGCAAAGATAACGTTTAAAGTTAATGAGTCTCTGCAATACAAAAACAAAACAACTGATAAAAAATTGCGGAAAAAACTTCATTGATTGCTGAAACAGAAACAAAATACTTTTTGTCAAAATTGTCATTTCAGCTCATGCCAATCAGCTGCCACTTCGGAGATCGTCAAAGCGCTTCTGGCCACGAGTTCGTCTCATGTAAGAAGCGTTAGACTAAGTACTAGACTTTATCTTTACCTTTTAGCTTTAAAGTAAGCCTAGATATTAAAGACGACTCGTGCCAATAATAATTTATGAAAATAGGCCTACATATAAGTTTGTCATAGTTATGTCGAAGATACCGTAAACTCTTTTTTCCAAACACGGTATATCAATCACTAATAGAAAGTCCCATACGCCCTTTTAATTGGTATCAAAATCAACGACCTCAAACGACCTTGAACTTTAGTGATTTTTTGCGATTTTAGGCTGCGACGCACATTTTAAGAGTCAATTTCGCCGAAATGGTTGTATATAGACCGAGATAACCTGCACATGAAATTTTTAGCATTAAACGTAGAGTTTAGCTGTTTAAGTTTCCACCCCTTACGTTCAAGGTGTTCGTACGGGGGTTTACATTTGGGTACCCCTTCAAAATGCGCAGTTTTGCTACTATCGCTAATTTAGTGTGAAAACGGTCGCAGATAGGCATAGACACAGACTTTCTTTCCGGGGGTACCTACATTGATGATTTTGAACGAACTTGAAGTCCAGAAAGTTGTAGCATTCTTGGCGATTTTAGGCTACGCAGAACACGGTATTTCAACAGTAGATTGTGCCAAAATTTTTGGAAATAGACCAGGACAATCTGCATATGAAATCTGCAGCATAAAATATAGACTTCAACCGTTTGAGTTTCGACCTCTTAGGTTCAAGGATTCCGTACTGAGGCGTCAAAGTTTTAAAACACTGTTATTTTATTGCGCGTTGTATACTTATTTTTCAGGTGGTAGCACCGACGCTGTCGCGCATCACGTGAGGTTTGCTCGAATTAAGCTTACGTATTTTTATCTGTCAACACGATAATTCATGAACCACAGGACTTAGCTTGATAAAAGTTTGTAGAGCACACGTGACAGCTTCTAGAAGCGTATTGGATATCAAGTTCATAGGTCAGAGGTCAAGGTCACATTGTTTTGTGTGTGGGTAGGCTTAACGCGCCAGGCAAGAAGGCGCCGTGCGACAAACGCATTCGCTGAGTGGCGCTGGTGGTTCTTGTAACGTTGGCCTGGATTCACGGAATGTTGCACAGGCATGGCCCGCGGGCAGTACTTAGCTTTGAGCAAGGCTTGACGATCTTGTTTTGTTTTTAGTTTTTTTAGTTTTTAGATCTGACATTCTTAGTTGCTCATTTAAGTCAGTAAAAGTTTACAATTTTCTGTATAGGCCTAGTATACGTAACTATCAGATGAATAATTTTGTCAGGAATCACCCCGATACTTGTCACTACTGAAAAAATGCCACACATTATTTACGTATCACCGAGTATTGCTGGCGTGACTTACTACTATTTTCCGACATCATCAAAGATGCCGCTTTCGGAAGAAGGTAACATAGGGCCTAGTCCAAAATAAACTTTTTAGTTGTGAAAAAAATTGACAAGTGTTGTTGATAGCTGTAGAAAAGGAAATAAATCACTTTTGCTCGATAAGTAAATAAAAAAATGGCTTTGTTGATCGTCGAATGTTGATAGTGGACGGCGAGCACCGCTGCAGTACACTCAAACGGTGTGTACAGACAAAAGGTTTTCTTCAGTCGAATTCTTTCTCCAAACAATGTGCACATCCTTTTGGAAATGTAAGCCAAGTCGTCACACTAGGTACTATGAGATGAATGACATTTTTGAAGCTGTAGTTTATCAAGCCCATGTTGTTTTTTTTCTCTACTCCGTGGAGCGAATCATCAAAAGTTATCGTTGCCGGCCTAACGTCGCACGCGAAAGGCTGAGATATAGCATGAGACAATGCCTAAAAGTAATTAAAAGTCATGGAAATTGGATTCAATAGTTTAACGAATTAACTTATGCATAGGCCTAGTAAAAAACCAGCTCGGTGGTCTTTTGTCCGAGATTCCATTCAGTCGTCATTGTGCAGCAGATGGCTATAGTCAGAGACGATCGACGGTGGCGTCTCTGCAGCACGTGTTAACCTAAGGCTTGCGGTAGCGCCGGCGGCGGCGGAAGGCATACGTATTTCGTATAGCCTATTTTTTGACTCAAACTGTGCGTTATTAGCAAGCTAACACAGAGATCCATGCTGTAATTGCATAATTTTCGTTCATTCTGGTGCGATTAGGTGTTCTTTTTACAACGTAAAGTGGCATCACTGATTAGATGAAATGGACTATCAGTGTGCTAAAAGTCGCACACTACGCTGTGGTCAATAAAAAGGTGTCACTTTTATTTTTTGAATAGCTCCCCGAAACATTGGCCAACTTTAATAATTTTTGGCATGCGACATCAGGAAGAAACTTGACGTAAATGATTTTAATTTTGACCACCTCACCTTAATACTGCCGCTACATTACTTTGTGAAATGGAGAAGTTTGGAGAAAACAGTGATTTAGGGATGTATCGAAGGAAGAAGCAGGCCAAGAAGGAGACCGGCAAGGATTTGGATTAATAATACTAAGTCTAACCCGAACTCTAACCCTAACCCTAAGCCTAACCCCTAAGCACTACATCATAATATTCACGCTAATTCTAGTTAGTAGCGCGTATACTGTATTTAATATCATTCGCTAGGGGGTGACTGTGATTTTTCGTTTTGACCGGTCAAATAGTCACCGCTTTTTTATTTCTACAGTTTTTTTTTATTTTTGCAAAATTTTTCTAACAAACGTTGAACGATCAGTGCAAAAAAATCACGGCAATTAAAAATAGTCATTTACAGACTGGCTCGAAAAAGTAAGCTATTGTACTTTGCCCATTTCTTTGCTAAAAATTGAGCATTTGCACAATTTTTCACTAGTGAACTCTTGAAGAAATTTGCTACACAGTGGCATGCACACCACACATTAATTATGTCGCTACACTACCTTGTGAAACATAAATATCCGAAAATCAACAATATCTACATATGGGCAAAAAGTTTAGTGGTAGTTTTTAAAAGTATTTAACTGAAATGTTAAATATGAGTTATAGTAAGTGTCAAAAGGGTTTACATGCAGCTACAGGGTAAGTTTTCATCTTTCAGCAAAACAGTGCACAGCTTGTAGGGCCGCACAATCGAAATACAATGTTCAATTGCTCATGCGGTTTATTGAGCAAGATTGCAGTTCATTAATGTACGTTGAAAATTAATGTACAGTAAAATCTTTCAAATTATTTGAAAAGATATTCAATATGTCCTCCATTGTTCTCGACACAGTGACACTTAGGTCTACTTTAACTCATATTTAACATTTAAGTTGAATACTGTAAAAAATTACCATTAGACCTTCTGACGATGATGATGATGATGACGACGATGACGATGCTGCTAAACTTGGATGGGTGTTGAAGTTCAGCAGAGCCGCAGAAACCTACATCGAAAACATCTTCCGAATTGAACGACACGGAAAGATGCTGACGATGCAGGCGCTACGACTTGCCCGTGTCGGCAAACACACAGCTGTAGTAGTCGGAAAGTATTCTGAAATGTTTCGCATCGATCAACACGATGATTGCAGTGAAAAAATGGTTATGTCGACGTGTTTTAACAGCTTTCTTCATGCGTGTATACCGGTTGGGCCAAAAAAGTGTCACCTCTTCAACTGCATCAATATAATGCCGTATAAACCGCACCGACTTGAACAACTTTTTTATTTGCCATTAATTACTCACAGTTAAAATGTGCTCGTTTATTTTAAAACGGTTTACATAATTATTTTTTTTCAAAACCTTATACAGTGTGTCTGCACACGCAAATCAATCAGCGTTCATCGTTAATTAATCCAACCACGTGACGAAATTTGCAATTTCTTTGCACAGACACAATAACTTGTTCACATCGGTAAAAGACGAAAGACGTCCTTTAATGAAAGTGATAGCCTACGCGAGTAAACAAAAGTAATTTTTGCAAAAGTATTGCATCTAACAGAAGATAAAACTCAAATACCAAAATAACGTCACTTTTTGGCCTACCCGGTACATGTAGTGCGGTATAAATTATAAAGAATGAAAATAAAATGTTTCACTTTATAATATATACATCTTTATTGGCCATCAAAGGCAGCAAACGAATACAAAATAAAAGAAAAAACTTAACTAATTGCAGTTCATAGTTCACACGGTGTACCCTGCAACTTCCTGCAGGTCACTGTCAGTGGGCATGCAGTGTCGCGGCTGCAGTTTCAGGTCAGCTGCCAGGCCTCGAGCGGCTCGAGTCCACAGATCGTTCGTTGTCTGCATCCACTGAGCTCAGGCGTAAAAAAGTTCCACCCCTTCCAGTTGCCGTTCGTCTTTAGAAAAAAACGCTCCGTTCCTGAAAATTCTACTGAACGCTTCAAAAGGCTTTCGTCAAAGTCTTACCGAAACAAAACTGCAGTTTGCCTGCTGCAGTATGCTATTCAGCGTGTCACTTTGTTTTTTATGAGCTGTTGTGTAACAGTACGCGAAATGTCATAAAATAAAAATTTAACAAAAGACCCTAACCCGAAACGTTTACGCAAAAAAACGTGAAAAACAACTAAGAAACATCATTGTGAGTCTGCTGAGGTACGTCATATTGCTTAAATCAGGGTATCCTACTGTGGACCGTCGCCCAAAGCTAGATCTGTACAGCCACTAACCTGGGAATATTTTGAATCAAAGTTTATAGCGAACATAACAACAGTTTTCTGCCGATTGGTTTGGTATGGAATAGCACTTTTCACACAAATGTTTTGCGAAAAGTAAACAAAATACCGGTACTGTATGATATGACGAATGATAACGCAGTGGAAAACCGATAGGCAAGCTGTCAGTTTAATCCAACTGAAAATGTTGTAAAAGTAAATGAAATGAGAAAAGTTAAAATGAAAAGTAAGCTTACAGATGTAAATAAGATGTAAATGGTGTAAATAAATACAGATGTAAATAAAGGCCTGCGATCAAGAAAAAGAGATAAAAAAGGAGGAAAGAACGATTATCAGAAACTAGAAAAAAATGGGCGCAATCGCATTTTCCCCGGAGAGCGTTTTCGCTAAGGTTAAGGTTAGGGTTAGCATTAATGCGGTAATTTGCTGCTGGTACGGTCGGTGCAGTGTTTCGAAAACGCTCTCGGAGGAAAAACGCGACTGCGCCAAAAACGAAACGAAAAAAACGTAAGTATCCGGGAAATCAGTCCAAAGGGGTGAGTGACTAGTTTCTTAACGGCACATCAGCACAAAATAGGCCATTCAGTGCCATACGTGGTTAAAATTAGTTAAAAGCAGTTAATATATGTATTAAAGGGGAACCAGATGTCTATGTAAAGTAAGTAAGTAAAAGTCAAGTGAATTTATATAGCACACAACATTAAAAACAATCTCCACTACGCACGAAAGGTAGAATTTGATAAAAAGAAAAGTTCTGACGTTGGAATGATGAAGGATGATAAAGTGACGGATGATAAGAGTGGTGATGATGACACTGGTGAAGTGAAGTAATCGTGGAGGAGTGACAAATCATGATATAATATGGTGAATAATTTGTACTGGAAAACTAGCCAGCAAGCTCAGCTACCAGTTTAATCCAGCCCATAAACTAAAAAATCAAACATTGTTTTAAACAGATGAAATGACGAAGTCAACTCACCGCGTGACAGAGCATCAAAAAACGCGCACGACGACATACGCACGCAGAACACCGTGCGATGCTGTAAGTAAGTAACGCCACGCCTGCTGACAGAACTGTAACAATATTAATAGGTCAAGAATGCTGTGATGGGTAACACGTACTGTACGTGCCAGCTCCAAAGCGCTACTGTGCAGTCCCTCAGTCAGTCAGGCCTATGCACGGTGAAGGGAAGACCGAGCGTTTGATCGCATATCGCAACATATGGGTCAAGAGCTGGGCCGTTTTAATCGAATAGACTCTTTGTTCGGTTTTGTTCGGTAAAATCCGAGTGCATGCGCATAGCGCCTGAATTATGGCTGTACCGTATAGGCGCTTGTTGTAACCACTAACCATGAACGCAAAAAAGAAGAAAACATGCAGCAAACAAATCGAAACAAATCAAAAGACCCCTGGTCGTTGTCGCAAAATAGAAACGCCGTACGTTGGACTGCTAAATTATGATTCGTCATCATTGGATACTTCTATAGTGCGCCGATATAGTTACGGATAAAATCAGACCAACGCGCAGATTAAAAGTCCAAAACAGCCGGGAATATTTTTATAATTAAAAACCGAATTAATTAATAAGAAAATTAAACTAGAAAGTCATCTATCCGTTTGGCCCTAGATCGCAATTTTGGAGAATTCTTCAATCTTATCCTGGAACCAAATGCTAATCCGGATCATTACCAAAATCTAATCATTTTTAAATTAAGCCAAGACTAACCTTCTCTGAAAATTTCAGCCAAATCCGCCTGTAACTTTTTGTGTAATTCTGCTCATAAAGCAACAAACAAACGTTTTGCGCAAAGTTAATAAGAAATTTGAGCTAATGCTCACGAGACGCGGGAAAGCCTATAGCAGTTCCGGTTCAGTAGTTTAGCTAAAAATTGGGGTGTTCACGCTAAGTTAATATACAAATACCAAATTTTCTATCTGGATCGCATAACGATAGTAGCGTGGCGCCACCTTCTGAATGATATAGACTTGTGTCGCAGCCCAAAATCGTCAAAAAATCCATAAACCCCCTATTTTGGCGTTCAAGGTCATTCAAAGTCATTGAATTCGGCGCCAATCGAGAGCCAGTTTACGACTTCCTATTAGTGATTAATACTTAATTTAAGCCCTATCTCGCACCGTTACCGAAATACCGCGACTTATTGGCCAAAAATCGCAAATTTTGCCCACCCCCCTCTCATTTAGCGCCTTCGTTTGGGGTGAGCCCTTCGAATTTATGGAAAAGCTTTACGGTTCCTGAAACTAGAGTCTTCCAGGCAGCCGACGGTGAAGATTTGGTGATTCTAGTTTGCACCGCTTTTGACTGATCCACCCGTGCGACAGACAGACAGACTGACGGTCAGAATTGCGATGGCTAAGACGCGCTGAAAGCAGTAGCTGCTTTCGCGCGTAAAAGTGAATCTTGAGACGTTTTTAAAAGAACTAATTCGCATGGTTCACATCCCACGAACGAGAATTATTATTTTAATTCAAGTCTTTTTCGATATAAAACTGACCTCGGTAAAATTCAGCTCAGCTCTACTTTGGTGGCGGGACTGGGCCTGTAAGCCGAAACCGACTCAACGGCTGCAGCAAAGCTTTTTAATGGCGGCGGGCTGCGGAGGCTGGCTAAACAGACTCGAGTGGGTCAGTGTACACAGTAGCGCCTTAACGCGCACCGACCGGCCGGATACGTCAGCATTAGTGATGCGTAATAATTTGCAATCGAAGACACTCTAATATGAATTCGATTTAATTCACGCATGCGCATATCTGATTGCATTTACACCCCGTTGGATTTGTCTTTTGCTAAACAATTCTCAGTCACTTTTGTTCTGGTAGGCCTATTTCTAGTGCGACTAACGCATTAGAGGGTATTTTTAATATTCGTTTTGCTTGCTTACTTACTCATTTCGGTTTTCTTCCCAGTCCTATTACACATCTTTAGTTGTGAATGCAAATTAATGCACTAAAACTAACTAATTTTATACCCATTAAATTTTATACCCACTGGACCTACATGCATTTTCAGGGCTTTTTAATGCCCAGAAATGCGTTTGCGGTCGGTGCTCCGCTCCCCTAGTCTCTATAACCCCACCACTGCTCGCGGCCTTCGGGCTTGATTTTCTGCCCGTCCGAACTCCAAATTCCGGTTAAGGTTTGTAGCAGCTATTGATGAAGACGTGCCCATCTCTAGGCGCCGGTTGAGATGCGTTGAGTTGACCGAGAGGTGGCCCGAGTGCCGAGGTACGAGGCCGCACTGCCCCGACCCGGCCACCCACCGATCGCTCACCCGGGCCGTGAGAGTTGTCCTCGACCTCGTAACTCATTCGTGCCCGCCCGACGTTGTTTGTAAACCTCTTATTCCATGCCGTGATTGACATATCGCTCTATATAGCCTAGTAGCTGTATGTACAGTGACTGAATAGTGTACCGCTAGGTGGCACCACCGCTCCACCACGCCCAGCTATTACTTGTCTTGTGACCTCTCCTCGCGTCACCGGCGTAACAGTTTGCAATCGAAGTAGATCGCAACGAATAAAAACAGCTTCTAGTTTTTCCAATCTTTATACATAAAAGCAGTGATGTTAACAAGGCCAGACCACTCAAGGCCAAGGCCAAGGCCAAAGCCATTCCATAATGCAAATGCTTACGATAAAATAAAAGTAATGAAATCCTGTTTTTCAAGTACTCTTACATACGCAACTTATACACCGTGTCCCAAAATTAGCGACACCCCTACAAATAAGTTAGTGTAAAATCGTTAATACCTGACAGACTTTTACAAAATATGAAACATACATGGAGACAATCATTCTGAACTAGTTTGCAAAATTTGCGTAAAGTGGCCATTTTTGGTCTCGAAGCAAGCTCTTAGTTTTAGTCAGGTACACCACAGCTTGATCGTGCGGTCAATAACAACATATTAAACGTAATCCTAACGTAAACAAACTCGGACGTCATAATGACGTTACACTGAGCACACACGATAAGATGCGGACGCCATAATAAGTGTGACGGTAAGTAATGCTAAGATAGTGCAGTGTACGATATTTCGTTGAAATCCATGATTTACAAACTGAATTACATGTTGATGTGTTCGAAGTAAAGGGTGTTACTAATTTTGGGACACGGTGTAGAATTTAATAGCATCAGTTGCATTACTCATCATAGACAACATAATATGCAGAAATGAATGGAACTATCCAGTTACTGACAGTCAAAACAGTGCTAGTAGTTCGAAAGTTATTATAATTACCCAGTCACTGAAAATCGGAAAACATTTTGTCAGCTACAAATTCCATTTAAAAATGAAGCATAAAAGCCTGTTTTTACAGTACTGTAACATAAGCTAGTTCAAACAGTTCCACCAGTTCGAAAGTCCGTTAGGCCCCTACAGAAAGTTATACAGTGTTGGAAGCACTGGGAGTCTTTCTCCCTAATTCACAGTGCTACATTGCACTTGAGGAAGACCAGTGATTTGAGCAAAGTGTTAAATGATGATTCACAATGGTGAATTTTGTAGTCCCACGAGACTGGCGGTGGCCTTGATTTTTTGGCCAAGGCCAAAGCCAAGGATTAACATCACTGCATAAAAGATTAAAAGTATACGTAAAATACTTCAGCTCCTACATGCAAATCTATGCTTTATGATATTGCGATAGGCCTACATAAATTTAACGCGGTGACCATTTATCCGGCGGCCGGATAAATAGCCCGTGGGCTATTTAACTTGTCAAACAAAAACGAGGCCGATTCAACTAAATTCGCTAGGCGGCGGCCACATCAGCAGTTGCACGCTATCTTACACGCGCAGCGTCCTACATTATTATGGTTATACAATATAAATGTACAAAACATCAGTTTATACACTTGTTAACGGCGACATGCAATGAGTGACACATCGAAAACAGCAAAAATCATGAAAACGTGATATCACTCACCATCACATCGCCTAATTGAAATGTGATTTTAGAGAAGTATTTCCCGGCTGTCATAAAAATCTACCGTAATTATTTTATTGTCCTTACTATAGCCGACCGTTGAGCCTTGGGTACCATGTTGTCTCTCAGTCGTCTTTTTAACCGTAACAAATGTATTGTGGCCAAACGGTACGTCGTAAAAAGTTGGCGATACCGTTGGGTTGGGCGATAACGACTACCTATAAGCTGTTGAAAGTAAGCATGTCTCTATCTGCAGTTTTTTTGGCCGCAATTTTGAATGCAATGCTTTTGCCTGCAGCCGTCACGTGCTCCAAATTACCGTATCTTATCCTAGCACTGATTTTGCCGTCCAGTATAGCAACGTCACCAAATCTTGTATGGGACTGCAGTCACTCTGCAAAATCGCTATCTTTCCGCAACCGGAAGTCGGACACTGGCCCTCAGATATAGGCGGTACGGTCAGCCCATCGCAGCAAAAGCTGGGATTTTTGTTCTCCAGAAAGCATGTTGCATCCATGTACGCCTACAGGTACAGATAAAGTGAACGCTTTAAAGAACACTTGGTTTGTACTTCCTACTAGCATTAAATTTGTTAGGAATCCAGCACGTTTGTAATTTTGTTACCGTTTGATAAAAAGAATAAAAATAATCTCACAAATTGATAGACCGTTTGTTGCCCAAACAAGAGTATTAAAGCACCATAGATTAAAACCTATCGCTGTCATAGAGCACATAAATTAATTTAGGCTAACTAAATAATGACGTGCTGATGTCACTAATTATTCATTTGACTCAATAACATAAATAAACGAGAAAATAAAGAATAAGAAAGACAGAAAAATATTATATGGAGATAAAACACTTAAATATTCAGTTTAATTAGCAAATGCGACAGCACAATATCCATGGATACATCCATGGATATCCATATCCACGGCAAGCCTGCACATAACTGCTCACAGAAAACGTTACGCAGTATACCAACCTGACATAGTGAAAGACGACGTAGGCCTACAAATCCGGTGACCATCGAAATACGATCACTGCTGCGCTGAGCCTCTGACTGGACTGCAACTGAGTATCACAGACACGGTAGAGGGTCGGACGTACGACCGCGAGCTCGGCTCGACCACAAATAGCCGAGCTGCTGACTGACTGACGGATATGTTTGCATGTTGACCTCGTCGTCCGGTCGTAAACCGTCGACGATTTACTACATCGCACACGCCATATAGGCCTATACTCAGTTACTACAGCCTCTAAGTACTGGCGGTCAAGTACGGTCACACAGCGTGCCGTATGCCTAGGCTCTATATCTACTTTTCGAGTGAAGTACTTCAAAAATATGGGACATAGCGTTAACTCTTTATCTGCACATGCAGAGTTACACGGACAGTGACAACAGTCCGATGTCAGCATTAACGTATCAACTCATCGTTCCTACCACTCATGACGATGAATAGTAGTCATGGGTAGGCCTACTCCTTCATGGCCTACTTTGGTAGGACTTTTGGGGAATTGTTGCCGCTAATGCAAGGTGCAGCTGCCCGTACTGCGCGGACAGAGACAGACAGACGGACAGACGGGCAAGCTTCGTAATGCAACCCATGTGAACGGCGGCGTAAAACATTGAATTAAATGGTCTACGGTCATCTGGGCGACAACGAACTGGGTGACATGAGCAAAAGGCAGCATCCCAACATCGCTGCACACAGCAAAATAAAGAAGACGTCGAAAAATCTCAAATCCATTAACATCAGCATTGTTAATTTTGTTAAGCATTTTTAAGTATTTATTAATCTAAGATAAAAAAAATCAATAGGACTAATGGAAACATTCGAAACACAGTAAAGCAATCAGCGAGCACTAGCATTGAAATGCATGCAGCGACTAACTACACACAAAACTCCTTAGGCCTACTGTCACTATTCTGCATTGAAAAAAAATCTGAACTCTCCAAGTGACTGCAATAGGCCTAGCACTGCAGGTTGCTGGCAGAGAGCTCGTCAGCAGCGAAGTTTGTCCAGCTTTGACTCGACGATTTACTGCAAGCACACCGCAATTTTTGCGTATACTTCACCTATTTGCTAAGAAGCTGTCCTTGGGCAGATTTACATAAAATTTTGCGTGAGAGCTCATCTCGCCGACATAATCAACCATGCCAAATTTTATCTTAATCAGATCGGGGGTTTTAATTCTGTGGGGGTCGAATTTTTGGCTTTCCCATAGGAAAGAGAAGTCGCCGTTAACACATGGCTTTAACTACCGTTCAGCCTCTGACAAGCACTACGGACGAGCTTCGCTTTTGATGACCTCGAACGACCTTAAAATCTAAAAAGCGTGTTTTTAGTGATTTTTTGCGATTTTAGGCTACGGCGTGTATTTTAACACTAGATTTCCTGCTGGAGATAGACCAGGACAACCTGCGTATGAAATTTGCAGCATTAAAGATTTTAACCGTCTGAGTCTCGAAGGCGTCAAAATTTCGATATCCTTTCAAAACGCATTGTTATTTTATTGCACGTTGTATAGTGCACGTTGTACACTGATTCCCCAGATGGTAGCACCGATGCTGTCGCGCGTTACGTGAGCTTTTCCCAGATTACTAGTTTGTTATATCTTTGTTTGTTGTAGGCCTATCCTTTGAAGGGAATAGCTTACGACGTACGCCAAATTCAGCAAGCGTTATATCTTATATCTCAGTTGTATCTCAGTTGACCGAAACGTGTCGCCCACTTGATTCGTGGCCCAGTTGACCGTACACCAATTGAATCACGGAAACATTCTGATTATAGCACAAGTCGATTTTTGTGGCGTTTGGCAATGTTGTCTGATTTCGAATGAGAAAATTTCTCACGTTCTCTGATCTCGTAACCATCATTATTCTTCATTGCAATCGTACAGCCGCGGTTAAATTCAGCCTGTAAACCTAACTCAGTAGGCCTTAATTTGCAGAGCACAGGCTTTAGAGGCCTACATGATATAGCTACCGCACACACACGTACCAGGTATATAGGCTAAAGCAGCGGCGTGCTGGGTGGCCATCCCTGACCTGATGATTCTGACAATTTGTGACATGTTGGCGTTTCCTCGTCTGACCCCGGCGCCGCTTGTTGCATGATTTAGTGATCTTGTTGACCTCGAATTGACTTGACCTAAACGGACTACCTCGGCCATGGTCCAATCAGACAATCTGCACGGCCTGGTCCAAAAACTGCTTTGAAGGGAATAGCTTACGACGTACGCCTAATTCAGCAAGCATATCTTATACTGCAATGCACAAATCTACAGGGAAATTTATTGCTGACTAGAAACATAATGTCCGTCGGCCCAGTGCAGACATTATGCGGCCGTACACCTGGAGCTGCGCAACCCTAACCGTGACCTTGCATGACCGCTTAAACTGACGAGAAAGCCAAGCTGTCACTAGGGAAGACGCGCTACAGCCTATACAGTTCCTGTTGCAGTACTGACCTTCAAGGTCATCCAAGGTCGATGATTTTTATCTCATCTGAAGCGTGTGCGACTTTCTATTAATGATCAATAGCAACCTCGGCCCTATTTCGTCCAGTTTAGCCACAATACATCCATGATATATAGGCAGACAGACGGACAGACAACAGACGACAGATGACAACGCGTGCCATAGGCGCGCTATAGGTCTACAGCGCGCCAAAAATCAAAATCGACACACCGGATAAGTCCAGTGACGGTTTTAGGCCCGGGCCGGGGGGTACATCCCCCAGTTTTGCTCTAGCCCCCTCCCCCAGTTTCGTGCCCATCCATGATTTTTGCTAAGATAACATAAATATCTGATGTCTTTATGTTTCCAAAGTTTCGAAAAGTGGACAAATTTGCGGCTTCCATCGAACGTCCAAAAGCCAAAAATGCTTCAGCTCTGACCCCCTGACCAGGGGCTCTGCCTCTAGACCCAGATGGTGCTCTGCCCCCAGGCCCCCGTTATAGGCTTGCTACCGCGCTCGCCATGGGGGCCGTGCCCCCCCAGATTTTGTGGGCTAGAACCGCCACTGGATAAGTCGTAGGCCTATAGACGGTCATTTTGACTATGGTCAGAACGCAGACTATCGAAATACTGCGAGATTGTTCCGACACCGGCACAACAGCAAATTTTTATTTAAAGTGTTTAGAAAAGCCATCCAGATTGCTGTTATTGCAGAAAACTTTATCGGTTTTTAGGGATCCGTTCCGGATCCCTCTGCATTGGGGAGCTTACAACGCTCATCCAAACCCATAAGGCCCTTCAGTTAGTGGGGACTTGCAAAGAGTATGTATCCGTCACTATCCGACTTTCATTGGCCCCTATCTCAAAAATTTATCGATCTGTCATTGGATGTTAGTCGTTTTTTCAACGGAAGTAGCTGTCTTTATTATCGTTTGGCGGTATTGTTGTACTTAATGATTTGGCTATTATTTATATTTAGGGTCTATTGCAAAACAGATGAGTTAAGCACTTAGCGGGGTATTTTTGCAGTTAATAGATAGGCACTCTGCAATAGCCCTAAGCAGCTCAACCACTGTGTTACATTCGGTATTTTACTGGCATTTGTTACAGATAATTTATGAGTGAGAGTGAGACAAGGCCTAAGAACAATCTAGTCCTAATCAGCAATTAGGTCCACATAACAATAAGAAAGTTAACGGACCGAGGAGAGATCCTATTCCTTGCTGCGTGATATTGTTGTAACTGCGATATATATTGGCCTCAAGAGAAAATTGTGGTGCATTAGAATAAGTTGAAATAATAACATATCCGGTATCTCAGACCACGAATCATTAACAACGCTGTTCATGGCACAGTAGCAGTCTGGAGACTGTCTAGGTAGGTTATAAAAATGCGGTTATTATATACCTAAAGGTTATGAATATAAATGAACTAAAGCAATTAACTCTAGCATGCAGCACTGTCCCGAAAGCCACGAAAATGAATGTCGATCGGCATAGCAACACGAACGAGATGAGCAGAGCACGTGATGTTGCTCGTCTGAACGGACTGCTCTCAGTTTGTCATCTAATTGGCAGAAGACATCTTGCAAGCGTCGCTGTTGTTTTGTCAGTGTTAGTGACCGTTTATCTAGTTTCGCAGTACTGTATCTCGACGACAAAACTGACTCTGTTATTTATCAACCGGACACTGAACAGCGACAGTTGTAGCATGAGTACGTGGAGCGGTAACGTGAGCGAGTCAGACTCTGCGTCAGTGATCACGGTCCACGTTGACGCCAACTTCACCGACCGCGTTGCTTGTTTCAACGTTCAGCTGCAGCATCTGCGTCATCAGCTGCTCCTTACTCCACACACAATCAACGTCTGCAATGCAAATAACTGGATCTCAGCTAGAAATAATCTGAGCATTGGACATGGAGCAACGCCACTGCGGGTGGTGAGGGGCGTAGAAGAAAACTACATGGACAAGCTGAGTGACAATCCAGACATCATCACAGTGGTTCTGCCATGGTTTGGTTCACGATCCAACTGGAGCTCGCTGACTGACTTCTCCAACGTACTCTACCAGCACTACTTCGAGTGGACGGCGGATAACGTTTTGTGTACGTGGATTGAGAGGCCGGGTGTCATCAAGATGCACTATGATGTTTTGTTCCGCAGAACTTGCAATAGAAACGTCAACGATACCGCAACGGCACGATCACTGAGACCGCTGTTTTTCAACGCTAAGCCTGCCAAGCCCGGTTACCACTGGCCGAACAGTGGCAACTTGTACCCAGATCATTTCTACACGTCGGCACCTCGCTATGTCTTCTATGTGCACGTACATCAAAACGCGATTGTTACTCCGCTTGGTGACGTTATCACAGCGAACACAAAGTTGGTTCTCGATGCATGTAGTCACGACATCTCGCCAACGACACTGCTTCATGTAAAATTATCGCAGATTCCGTGCTATGACGAGATATACGTAATAACTCAGTACTGGGGCAATGCAGTATTCCACAGAATGGCTGAAATTGTTCCACGGTTGGTTCTTTGCTTACGGTTTCTTAATTTACATCCAGAAATTCGTATCTTGGCGCCCCAAGTAGAAGGCCGTATAGCAGAACTGTTAAAAATTATCGGTTTGGCCAAGACACGTTTAGTTACAGGAGTCGCTCGCGCTAAGATTGTTTATCAGCCGAGATCAACCGGATGTGGATATGCCAACGTACATGAAAGCCAGGTATTGTCGCAACTTTACCGTGACTACATCAAACAAAACTTTCCCGCCCAGCCGAGGAACCGACTGATATTAATTCGTCGGTCACGTTCGAGAAGATTTAGCAAGCAGAGAAGAATCCATGAATTGTTGAAAAGTGCAGCTAAAGACTACAATCTAACGTACACGCTGTTTAACGACAACCCGACGCCGTCACTCAATGACACGATGATGATGTTTCACTCAGCTGTCATCATTGTTGCTCCTGTAGGCGCTGGCGAGTCCAACATGTACTTCTCCCAACCTGGCACGTACGTCGTCGAAGGTGTGTGCAACCTGCCGCACGTCAACATGTGCTTTCAGCGGCTGGCGCACATCCTTGGACATCACTGGCACGGCGTGACGTCACGACGTGGTTGTGAAGCAGTCGTTGATGTTTCGGCAGCAAGCATCGATGATGCCGTGCGCAGATACCTACGTCTGTGGAAGCTCGAACGCTCATAACGTAAATCAAAGATAGAAAGCTGTATATAAATTTTGCAATTTATTTGACCGATTTCCCAAGTTTGTCACTTGTACAGCGCAAACAGGTTGTTAGTCATGATTATCCTATCGCCTATTAAGTTGTTGTTTCTTCATCTTTTGAAGTTTTTAGGCTATGTTAGGAAACTATAGCATATTTCATTTTACTAGATAAACTCGTAATAAGCCGATGGCAAGAGACAACTGGCGTGACAAAAGGTCACAGTAGGGCGACCCTATAACAGACCTTGACAAAGTTCAATTTTTATCATAAAAGTTGATCTCTGTTTGTCCCAGATGAAATTTTTCACAAAATTATTAAACATCTGGCAAGCTTGTATTGCGTGCGGCAGTAACACATTAATCTAGCATGATTAGATCTGCAGTCCCTGGTCGGTGTAAATTTTTACAGTTTTGTATTTCCATCAAATATTAGCCAGGAAATTTTATGCACGTTCAGTAGGATATATGGTGCATCGCCGTGCACTGTCATGCCTACAGGCTATCGTGGCTTCAATTTCGTAGGCGTACATGCGACAATCACATTAGAGCAATGCATCAATTCGAGAATAAATTTACGCATTAATAGTTTAACGATGCTGATATAGCACAGACGCCTTTATGTAGGTCCAGCCTAGACTAGTCCATCTTGACGTCTACAAAAATACACATAGGCCAAGAGTACAGCGTAAAAAAGTTCTGGGAAATCCGCATAAGTTTTATAGGCCTATCATTAGAAACTAGACTCCTCGGGCCACACTTTTGTCATTGACTATTCGCTTTCACGACGAAAATTCACGACGTAAGCCTAGTCGTCGTCGAAAACTAGCCTACGCAAAAGAATCCAGTCAAACCGACGGAGAAAACAGATTTTAGCACAAGATGGCATTTAAAGGTTATTCAAGGTCACTCGATGCAGATGGACGGACGACACACGCTGGCATTGCTTGTTTCTGTGGCTAAAAATCCCAAAAAATGCATGTTACCACTAGGCCCCCCTACGCCTACACTGTGTCCAGAAAAAAGTAACCCCCTAGGCATCGTACAATAGAAATGTCAACTCTGAACAAATCTGAATAAAATTTCTTACACTTAATTACCAATAAATTGCTAAAGCGACTGCCAAATTTCGTTGACAAATAGGCCTATTATTTCTTTGCGAAGTTACTAATTATTGAATATCGTCAACAAAATATCTTCTTTGCCAAGTAAACCATTCTGCTAATTTACATAGATTTGCGTAACTTCAAGAAACAACATACGATTCTGACAAAATTCTACATCAACAATGCACCATTGATTAGCATTCAAAGGTGCTAAATGATAGTTAAATCTGTCAAAGCAAACAACAGCTACATCGGCTTTTGTGAGGTCATCCCAAAACACTTGTTTCAGGTCATTGTACACCGTGTCCGGAAAAAAAGTCTACAGTATTTTGGACATATCTTTGATAAACTTAAACCTATTTTCATAATTTTTGGCACGAGTCGTCTTAAATATTTACTTGATTAATCTGTCAAGATATTTTTTCTTTATATTATTATATCACTACTACGTAGAGCTGACGTAATTATGACGTCATCGAAAATGTCGTTTTTATTGTATTCGAGGTGAAAAACGCTAAAAGTGTTTCGGTTAATAACTTTAACAAATATGAACGTATGTTTATAATTTTTAGTAGATAACATTGAAAAAGTAACACGCAAGTAACAATATACCGATAGTACACTTTGTCCGAATATTGACGCCACTTTACCGTGTAAAATAAAACACTCTTCATATTCTTACTTTACTCCATACTAAAATAAACAGAAATGCAGAATAATAATCTTTTTTGCCTGCAGCTGCCTTAGTTGTCAGCAACGGTGACAAAACATGCTATTAACCAACTTTTGAGTCAACAACTTATCAGATTTCAGATTTCAAAACAAACAATAGTCACTGGGAGTAAGGTCGTTGATGTATGCATGGTGGTCTTGGTGTAGAAAGTCCTAGTCATGAACAGCCAACTGGGTAACTGTAGACTTTGGATTGGACTGCAGTTCTGAAATTTGAGGAAATTGTGCAGGGCGTGCTCCCGGGCCTCTTCCAGCCCCCTGCCCATCAGGGACCCATGTATCTAGTCACAAATTCTAACTGGTCTTTCACTAACACAACTGATATAATTAACAGTTAAATTTTTAATAACATTTTTCTGATACCATCAAATATTGGCATTGCGTCGTATTTTGGCTGAAGTGCTTGATTTGTGGCTAGATTAGGTTATAGAATATTCACAGACGCAAATGAGAAATTCATAAACGTAGATGTCAGGGCTTTCGTGAAATCGGATGCCAAGAAGCCACACTTTGGTAAATCCTGCTACAGACTGAAAAAGTTTCATGCAACAATCAGCCTGATTCAAATGCTGCTTGTGTTAGTGCACCAAATCGTTTCAGCTTAATGCTCTATGACGTCATAAATTACAACGACGTCACTTCCACAGTCTGCTCACACGAATACGCAAGGTAGGTACCTTTACTGATATATAGACAATAAAAAATTTTGGTCCAATATATTGAGGCTCAAAACTGTTTGAATGTCCCTCGCATTTGCATGAAGTCATATAGGCTTAATTGACTCAAACGCTATTATTTGTGGCTAGCGCAAATGTAGGCTATTCTATATTCACATCTTCAAATGAGAAATTCATAAATGTATTTGTTACGGCTTTCACAAAATCAGATGCCACGGGGCTCCACTTTGGTAAACCTAGCTACAGACTGGAAAATTGTCATGCAACAGTGAGCCTGATTTTATGCTGTTTGCGTTAGCACTCCAAACTGTTTCGGTTTAGAGCTGTATGACGTCATAAATTACAACGAAATCATATCTGCAACCAACTCATTAGAGTTCGTAAAGGATGCGCGTTCCACTGATGTATAGATTGTAGAAAATATTATTGTCTAAATATGTCGAGGCCGGAAACTTTTTGGATGGCCCTCGTACTGCACGTGTCATCAAAGTTGTTAGTTTTGACTCGCCAGAGAACAGAACCTGACTGTATTATGACACTAAACAAGTGTTGATGATACCGTTTGGTGCTACCATCTGGTGAATGTAAACCAACAATCATAGTCCACAGTCCACACCACCTATAAGCGGCCGCAGCCTGCGACTTCTCCGTTCGTCGTCGTTCTTGTAGCTTCTTCTGTCTTATGCTAAACGCTCGCACGACCGAGATATACGTACACGGTGTCCGGAAAAAAACATCCCGAACATTATCGATTGTCACTTGACGTCGATTAAGAGATATCCAATTTTAATAATTTTAGGTAGGCCTACGTTTATTCTTGGCACAACTGGCCATCAAAATGACCGTTCAAAATTCCACCTCACCCATTGTCTGCTTTTGCACTACCTGAGGAAAACAGAACCAACGAAATGTGAGTTAAAATAAACAGAAATACGTCAAAAGGCATCCCCAACATTGTCGATTGTGACTTAAAGAAGGATTGACAGATTTCAATAATTTTGGTGCAAACATTTTTTACACTACTTGCCATCAAATAACCGTTTTGGTTCCCATCTCACCAAATGTCTGTTTCTGCACTACAAAAATGCAATATGTCGTTGGTTTTGTTTTCCTAGGCAGTGCAGAAGCACACAATGGGTGCGGTTGAAAATTGGACAGTCATTTGATCGCCAGTTGTGTCATAAAAATTAATGTCAAAAATTATTACAATCTGATAATCTTTCTTACGTTACTGAGGGATTCCTGGTTAATATCATTTATCTAAATTATTTAAGAATCATTTCCTTTTTGGCTGTTTTTTTCTAAATCTACTAAATTGTTCCATTTTTATCGGGTTTAGTTTTATCGTACAAATTTTCTCTCCTAAATTTCTCTTGTTCCGGTTTTATAAATCGTTAGTTAACAGACCGTAAATTGCGCTTTTAAATTGCCCTTTAAATTCGGACCGGGTCGACGAAAGTTGAGTCGCTGACCCCTCCCCCTG
>Ga0209367_1000607_pt1 | contig 37546 bp, 24 predicted proteins | sample WorMetLIZISLAND2_FD_187412 | JGI IMG/M metagenome (GOLD analysis project Ga0209367, IMG submission 187412) | Marine gutless worms symbiont microbial communities from Max Planck institute for Marine Microbiology, Germany - Olavius geniculatus... ...
GGTCACACAATAAAGGTGCGGTGGGCGGAAGAACTTCACGTTTACGCGCCATAAATTTCTGCTTGTAACAGTGAAAGAATAGTTAAAATCGGTGCTGAATTACCGAAGTTATCCCAAAAATAAAACTAGGTATCTGTTTTTTGGACCACCCTGTATATCGCGCGTAGTACGTGCTGTGTGTGAATGTGTTTATACAAATCAGCGTGATCGATTAGAGCGTATCCGTAGCGCATTCGCGCGGACTACGCGCTGCTGGGCGGATACGTGCGGACTCCGCGCGTAGTACGTGCGTACTATTACTATGCGCGTAGTGTGAATGCCGCTTTACGATGCGGAACGTCAATAGCATTGGACAGAGTATAAAATAACCTGAGTGTCTGTGCGTGCGGCCGTGCGTTCAACTTTTTTAAAGCTATCTTTCACCTTTCCCTTCCCCTTCTCCTTTCCATTTTTCCCTTTCGACTTCTACTTTCCCCCTCTTCTTTCCCCTTCGCCATTTTTCTTCCCCTTTCCATTTCCCTTTCCCTTCCCCTTCGGTTTCCCTTCTCCTCTTTTTTGTTTCCCTTCCTCTTCCCCCTTTTCCTTCCCTTTTTTCTACTGCTTTTTCCTTCCCCTTCTCCTTTTTCTTCCACTTTCCCTTCTGCTTTCCCTTTCTTTGACCTTACCTTCTCTCTTCTCTTTCCCTTCCTTTTTCGCTTCCTTTTTTCCTTTCCCCTTCCTTTTTCTCTTTCCCGTCTTTCTTTTTTTCGTGTCCGTGCGTCTAACAGTTGAGGCTTCATACATGTATCTCCATAACGGTGCAAGATAGACGGAAGGTCACAACGGACCACCAATAAGAAGACGTCACGTGACCCCAAAAAGTCAAGGTCGTGACCCAATTATTTTCGAGGCGCCATACCATACTCTGGTTGCTATTTCAAAGCATCGGCATACCTTCTAAACTGATTGACATACTTAAAGACCTCTATACCAACACTATGAGCTGTGTGCGCCTGGACGGGGCACTTTCTGACTGGTTTCATTTTGGCAGTGGAGTCAGGCAAGGTTGCACTGTTGCTCCTTCACTGTTCCTTCTCCCAGTTGACTGGATTCCTCATCGTGTAAACCACAGAGGCTTTCTTGGGGCGACGCTGGGTTCAGAGATCTTCACTGATCTTGACTATGCTGACGACGTCGCTCTTCTTGCCGAAATGCTAGAGGTTCTTCTACTGGCCTTGGATGTACTGAATGACGAAGCCCGTTTTTAGGCCTTGAAGTAAACTGGCAGAAGACCAAGATCCAGTCCACTATCAACCCAGCTACTACCCCATCATCAGTTTATATATCTGGCAACCCTGTTGATATTGTGGAGTCATTCGTATATCTTGGCTCTGAAATTCATAGTTCAGGCAGCTCAGAACCAGAAGTGCTTCGTCGAATTGGCTATACCAAAAGTTGTTTCAACCTTTTTAATAGAGAAATCTGGCTCTCCAGTATCTTCCTCCTCACCAAGGTCCAACTGTATCGTACCTACATCCAACCTGTCTTATTATACGGCTCTGAAACACGGGCCTTAACGCGAGCCTTACTACACGAGGTTGATGCTTTTGACAACATCTGTCTGCGCCGTATTCTCTGTATACCATACATGGATCATGTATAGCCAACGCCACGGTTCGATTTCGAGCTGGCTCACCGCCGCAGCTGTACAGTTGATTCAGAGAAGACGGCTTCGACTATTCGGTCACGTGGCAAAGATGGATGTGTCACTTGACATCTCCAGAGCACTCAAAACGTCAATCCGAGGCCTGCCCACAAATTGAAAGCTCCCTCCCGGACGCCCTCGCTACACATGGCTACGTACCCTGGGAGCAGATCTCCAGCCTCATAATCTTGGTCTTAACTCGGCTTGGAAATACGCCCAGGATCGAGAACACTGGAAGCACCTCGTGGAAACCGCTACGCTCCAGCTCGGGGCACGCGCTTGATGATGATGATGATGGTATAATAATAATGGTAATATAATACTCGATAATGGTGTATAAAAGACGCATGGTCACAACGGCCCACCCATAGGAAGTCGACCACCGCGAGTCGAATGGTCACGTGACTGATGACGTCACGTGACTCCAAGATGTCAAGGTCGTGACCCCGTTATTTTTGAAGCTGCAATTAAACTTTTTATTTTTTACCACTGACCAACACAACTCACTTATTTAATTTATACAAACTTTACTGTTAGCTATCGAGATGCATTGGACAGACTCCATGTTCGTTTGAACAGTATCTTGCTTTCTGAATAGCTCCCTGCAGCATAACCCGATTTTAATAATTTTTGGCACGCGACATTATGAAGAAACTCCACGCAAATGATTTTAGTTGTGGCCACCTCACTTTAATACTGTCACTACACTACTTTGTGAAATGCAGGTTGTTGAGCCTGCTGTTTGCAAGTTGTGTCAACGTTTGCCGCTTGTGGGTATTTTTAGCACATGCTGTAATAACGAGGATGTGATGTGACACGTGTGACTTTTTGCTATACAGTATAGTTTGCCAATCCTGTCTGTCGCTTTTCAGTTAGTCATTTCTGAGCCGACGCGTGGACAAACTACGACTTATGCATTTCACAAGGAAATGTAGCGACAGTACTAAAGTTGCAGACACTTGCGTAAAGTTCTTTCCTGATGTCGTGTGCCAAAAATTATTAAAATCGGCTAATGATTCACGAAGCTATTCATAAAATAAAAGTGGCACTTTTTATGGACCGCGGTATAGTATGTATGCCGAGGGAGAAACGATTTTAAACTGAGGAGCCTGGTTGTCTGTCCCGTTTTTATTTTTCTTCAATAATAAGCGACTCCGACCAGCTTGGTAACGTTATTCTAGCACTCCAATGAAATTGCGTCTGTAGATTTGTGACTATTCAAGATAATTTGTTTTTTGCTAATCGATCGCTACATTTTACTTTAAACTTTACTATTATTAGTTTAGTTACCTAAACGCCAAAGTTACGGTAAGGCCTAACTGTGTTTTTGATCTGCCGGTTGATTGATATTGGTTTGCGGGTATATGTGACCAACACAGCGAGGATACGGAGAAACAGTAAGATGTGGATGATCATCAGTTTAGTCGCCGCAGTCCAGTTGCTGCTGCTGCTGATGATGATGACGTTACCCAGGCAGGGTACAAGTACTTCCACCTCTCTGGCGTTACCATATTACGCGACGTCAGACGCTGCACGGAGCATGAGCAGAACAGGAGAAAGCTACGCGTTTTACCACGGTAAATTTTCGACTACAGTTATTGCATTTGGAGAGAAACATTTTCATGTGCGTCGACATTTGACATCGTTGTTATTATTGTCATGATAGTACCGTAACAGCACAAATAACAATGCCGGTCAGAAGTCATTGAATCTGCCTACGCGTTTCTAATTCGTTCCAGATATAAACACCGTGTGTCTTTAAAAACTCTATTTTTTTAATAGTTCCGTAAAACATCGGCCTATTTGGATGATTTTTGGAATGCAACATTATAAAGAAACTTGAGGTAAATAGTTTTTGCTCACCTTATCTTAATACTCTTACCTTGTAAAACGCCAAGGTGTATAGTCGGGCTTTTAACTTTAAAACAAAAAGCGCAGAAAGTAAACAAATGTTTCACCAGGACATGAGTAAATGGCTCAAACGGTCGAAAATCAGAGTTAGGGTTATAACTACGCAGCTTTAGGCGGACTGCGGCATAATTTGTCGGCACTGGGATGGCATATTGTTCTTGTTTTTGGCGTGTGGGTGTACACAGGGAGTTTGTGTGACGATGGCATCGTGCGGTACATGGCACGTCACATTAACGTCAGCTACGAAGTGTTGGTCAACGACGAAACTGGAGCTCGTGCTAGGTTCAACCTGACCAATACAGGAACGACAACGCTACAACGCGGAAACTGGCGTATTTACATACCCAGTTTTAGCAACGTACACTTGATAGACAAGCATTGCCGATTACAGGCTCGTACTATGCTTAAATATTTTACCCTCTAGGTGAAACGGAAACATGGTTTTTGACATTAATATTTCAGAACGTGTTATCTAGCAACGCCTTGAGGTCTGGCGTTTTTTCCCCTGATTTTTCATGACCACTGTGGATAGCAAATTTTGTGGTAGTGTGGCATTAAAATGATTTTGAAAACAGTTTAGTATTTAGTGAAAAAGGCCGAAAAAAAGAATTGAATAACAAAATGTACAAACACTGAAAAAAACCAAATCAAATGGCGTGTATAGCAGAGTCAAATTTACAACGTATCTTTTAACGGTGACACGTTTTAATTTTCTATTATTTACCTGTAATCCATGCATGAAATGCAATAGAAGTTCTTTTTACAAATTCCTGCAGGTAAATAAGTGTGCAAGTTTACCTCATGTTGCAGATTGAGCACGTCAACGGCGGTCTGTATCGCATTGCGCCGACACAGCGCTTCCAAAACCTGACGCCTCAGTCAACGCTGCAAGTTGACTTTGAAGCTGCGTTGCCGATAACTTCGCGGTCGGACGTGCTGCCCAACTGGTATGTGGTCGAACAAGGTTGTCCTGCAGCAGCTCAGATGTTGTCTTCTACCGCTGGTTACAAGAGGTCATTCGTACGTCCGTTCACGAAGCCGACACAATGGAAGACGAACGCAGCTGATAGATACAAACCGCTGTCACCAGAGAAGAGGTATGCGTGTACTGTATTTGTCAAACCATGATGTAATACTTTTGAAAATGTATGTTATACTTTGGCCCAGAATTTTCCAAAAGCGGGGTCCCTCACCAAAAAGGTTATATTTGTGAAAAGCAATTGGGGAGCGTTGCAAGCCCTGAAAATTTTGTGGGCCAACGTTCAGAAACAAAGAAGTACACGGTGTTTCATAAAAAAGGACCTCTTTTTGTTTTTTCATAATTCACTCAAATGATGAGCAATTTGCATGAAATTTTTTATCAGTTGTAGCTGAATAAATACTAATTCAAAATGTTTCAACAAAACATGGCACTTGATTAAATATTCTTTGCTAGTCGTGATGTAACGCTGACATTATAATGTGTCACAGGTACAAACAGGCTAATCCCAGTTGGTGCTGCCAGTTGCTACCCTGCTTCAATGGTGAAAAATCTGGTTCGTTGGTGTCAAATATTTGAAGTTTTACAGTTGCAGCCACAAAAAAGTGCAAAGCGATGGAATTTAAGTGTCTGTGGGGATAGTTGGTCTTTCACGTGTTCGAGCAAGACAGTGCACTATCACACCGAGCTTGCAAGATGTTGAGTTTTTGGATCACAAGACGCCCGATTTCATGTTTCCATGTTGCTCAGTGCTGTCACGATAAGCATTTTTCATTAGCGAAGCAGATTAAGTTCACCATCGAAGCAGGGTAGCAACTGACAGCACCAGTTGCGACTAGCAAGTTTGTACCTGTGACACATTATGACGTCAGCGTTACATCACGACTATCAAAGAATATTTAATTAACTGCCATATTTTGTTCAAATATTTCGAATTAGTATTTCTTCAGGTACAACTGGTAAAAATTTTATGTAAATTGCTCATAAAAAGGGTTTTTTATGAAACACCGTGTATAACTACGTTTGAACTTTATAGGCTCATACAGCGAGTAGACAGCGGGACGAGATATTTGTATTTTCCACATGGAAAACGTGGGAAAGACATCAGTTGCACTTTACCACAACAGCTAAAGCGAATATGCTTCTCTCCAGCACTATCTAGTAACTGTGGCATCACACTGACGATGCATTTGGTCTGATTGACAATTCTGTCATTAATTCGCACTAGCGGAAATAAGGCTTTTTCAGCCCTAGAAAGGTGAACAAAAATTTTTCGTCTAAACGTTTGACACTGTATCACATTTTGATCTATATTAAAAATTGTGCTAGTGTGTGAAATTCGGCATTCTTATCACTAATTTGAACGTTTTTTCACTTAACTGCTACACTATAAGTAGGTGTTTAACCAACTTTTTGTAGCTGTCTGTCAGTCTGTGCGTGTTTCCGTTACCGGCTCATGACTTAAAAACAAAGAAACTTGTGGAGAAAAAGCAAAATTGGTGACAACGTTCGATGTGCCAATTTTAGTTGGAGAAGTTGGTGGTTAGGTTAGGTTCAGGTTGTGTATAGGTCCAAGAGGGCGGCCGCATAATATGTCGGCAGTGGGACGTCATATAGTTTCACGTCTGTGCTCAGATACGCTAAGTACGAGGGCGTGGAAGACGGAAGCGCCGCGTCAGTTCGCTGGAGCGTCGTTCCAACTCCAGTCCAGATGTCGATCAACGTGTCTCGGCCTACAGTCACCGTGCAGCGAGACGACGGATGGGTCGTTGTCCAACCGTCGACTGAACAACTCAGCAACGAAGCACAATATCTCGCAGGTCCGTATTCGCTGGCTCTCACAACGATATACATGTACTGTAATGATAGTCATTATTGTGTTGGCCACAGAGTGCAGAAAAAAGAATCGAGAGAATATGTACAAAACACTGGAAAACGAAAATTAAATTGCGTGCAATAGAGTCACATTTTCAAAGTTATAACGATGATACAGCTTTCTGAACTAACTTCCAGCGATCTGCGGTCTGCATAAGTTCAATATTATATTACACAGCTACAATAAAGGTTTCTACGGCTACAACTGCTGCAAGTAAGTGTGCAAGTTTTCCGCAAGTTTCTAGAAACTTAAAGCTAAAAATTTGTAGCGCCGAAGACCGTACGACGTCCGTCATAACTGCAGTGCGAGCAAAAAAGCTCGTCGCATTGTAGTTGCACGTAATACACTTGTGTGAGACAATAATCAATCACTGAGTCAGTGTTAAAGTGTTCTGTGTATTTTCTGCGTAGAGTCGCTGGGTCTCTCTGTAGTATCAGCGACCACGAGTGCAGCAACACGTCCAAATATTCGCCTACAACTCGGCAGAGTCGACATCGCTGCCAGTGTCAGTGACGCCTACAGACTCGTCGTCGACACGGACCGCCAGCTGATCCTCGTCACAGGACAGACGCCGGCCGCCGTCTTCTACGCCGTACAGACACTCATCAATCTGGCCTTCCCAGACGGACAGCTGGCCGCACTGACCATCACCGACTGGCCACGGTTTCACTACAGAGGTACTGTCTATACTCTATGAAACAAATCAAGTCAAATGTTTCTTTTTATAAAAACAAGCTCGTGTAAGCGAGCTGGCTCGCGATTTACAACGAATGCGACAGCGGAGCGGACAAACAGCTTACAGCAGACACAGAAACACAACCACAGACAAGCGTACTGACAATAAGGGTCGCTATATACGAGGGTCGTTCAATAAATAAGTTACAAAACAGCGTCATTCTGTTTGTTTTTCAAATATTAAAAATCCGAAGTATGCGTTTTGTAAGGAATTTAATTCTGAGTAGCACCCGTGACGTCATTTATTAAATACATTGACGTTGTCACTGAAATCCTCCCGTAACTAACAGCGTGCCATTATAGCATTTTTGTGGGCAAAAAATAAATGCAAATCAGATTCACTCTGATCATCCAGTATATGGCGACAAATGCTTTACGAAGCAAACACTTTACGTTTGGTGTAAAAATGCTAGGTGGGCAGAAATTTTTATCATATACCGAGGCGCAATCAGTCGTTCTTCAGTGGCATGGACAGCTGCAGCCAGCATCGTTCTTTGCATCAGGCATTCAGAAGTTTGCTGACAGATAGGACAACTTTGAGCGATGCTCGCGTTCAGGATAAAATTCCATACAAAACGTATATTTTGGATTTTTTTTTAGATTTGGAAAACTAACAGTAACAGAATGACGCTGTTTTGTAACTTATTTATTGAACGACCCTCGACCCTCGTAACTTGAGCTCGCGAGCCAACACGATTATACGCTATAATTATTGACAGACCTGATGTTTAGGCGGTGTGCCTTTTTTCACTGCCGAACATATTTTTTTCACTTGAACATATTCATATCGAAATACCTGAGAGGTGCCGGCGCTCTTCATTCGTAGCAGTGCCAGTGTCCACCCAAAAGATCAAAACTCAAAAGCAAACGACGCATATTTGGCATAAATACATTACTTACCACGGCGTGAGGGCGTAACGGGCCGGCACACCAGGCGCAGTAAAGTGGACGGTTCATGCTGGTGTGCAGTGGGCATTCACTGGACGGACGGCCGCATACATGGTGGCACGTGGCGTGACATGTTCGCTTGTTTTGCTTAAGGTGCGTTTTCACTACGCGCGTCACGCGCCGTAACGCGCGCTAAACGCGGGGACCATCTCAATTGAATTGGTCATGTATCCGCTCTTCTACGGTGAGGTAGGGCTTAATTGAACAGTCACTTGAGATGGTTTCCGCATTGTCACGCGCGTTAACGCGCGCAGTGAGAACGCACCTTTAGGCGCGTAGAGAACGACGTAACTGAGCTGAACTGACCAATGGGCAAGCAGTAAAACATTACATTAAGGCACTGTCTAACGGCGTCGGTGACCTACGTGACTACGCTCACGTACACGTAAAATTGCCAACCAATAACCAATGGGCTCGCTCTGCTTGCCCAGTTGCCAGTGGTCACTTCATGAAATTCTAAACAGTGTTAGTTCAGTTTTGTTACGTTGCTCTGTACACGCCTTAGGTTTGCACGTGGACGTGGCGCGCAATTTTCACAGCAACGTAACTGCGATGAAAAAGCTGTTGGATGTAATGGCGACGTACAAGCTGAACAGACTTCATCTTCATTTGTCTGACGACGAGGCGTGGCGGCTTGAGATGCCCGGACTGCCAGAACTCACCGAGGTATATAGCTACGCTGCTACCATCACACCCTGACTTCTGCCAACCACCAAATTCTATAACTTCCGTGACCGATTGTCGAAATTCCTTTTATTCACCCTCAGCAGGTAGCAGTACATTTTGTATAAACCCCCCATTACATCCTTGTGTTGGGACACTACCTTGTGAAATAGGCTACAGTTTTAACAATGCATCACGCTCGGTACAGTTCCGGATTCAGATGATTAGTATGTTTTTTGGGGGAGGAGGTCTGTACGTTAGACGTGAGTTGCCGACTTTGGGGTTGGCAACGTCGTTTGTAAGCTCCCGAGCAGTGGCGTCATTTCAGCAAATCATATTGGAGGGTCTCAGTAATCTTCGGTTGTCTCACTCTACGTAACTTATTGTTTTTGCAGCAGCAACACTGTACCAAAAGTACGATTTACAGAAAAAAATAAAATCATAAATTCTTAGGAGGTCCGTAGGCCCCAACTTCTCCCCTCACCCTGAATGATGCCCCTGCTCCCGAGCGGCGTTAATTTTCTATGTTGCTCCCTCTTTTTCTTCAAAACGCAGCCCTGTTTATATTATTTTGGAGCGGACGCTTCGGTTAGAGCGTATTGCGTATCAAAATGTTAACAATAAATTTTTTTTTGTTTGGCTGTTTTTTTTGTTTTTCCCTGTGCTTCATCTCCTTGTTTTCCTTGGTTCTGGTACGACAGCCCAGTGTAAAATCTGTCACCGGTAGTACTACAAGAAAGGCCCAGCTAACGCAAAGTAACGCATGTTTGAAAGCCCAGTAAAGCAAAATCAGTCGCTAGAGGGCGCCAGACGACCGGCGGCTAATTATCTATAGTGTTTTACTTGTACTCACCAGAGGGCGTGACCTGTCTCGTTTTGCCAACGCCGTTTCGGCTGGAAATCGCAAATTTTTCCTACCTCTCCTCTCATCTAGCGTTTTCGTTCTGGGTGACCCACTTTGAATTTTTTGAAAAGCTTTACGGTTCCTGAAACTAGAGTCTTCCGGGCAGCCGACGGTGAAGATTTGGTGATCTTAGCTTGCACTGTTTTTGACTGATCCACCCGTGTGATGGACGGACAGACAGAATTGCGATGCTAAGACGCGCTACAACAGTAGCTGCTGTTGCGTGTAAAAACTGAGCCTAATTTAGTGATGCGCTGTGTGTGTCGTAGATCGGCGGGCGACGTTGTCACGACGTCGATGAACGGTCGTGTATAATCTCACAGCTTGGCTCATCACCTATATCTTCAGCACCGGGCAGCGGCCACTTCACTACGTCACAGTATCGCGACTTACTGATCTACTCTCAGCGACGACATATCCAGGTCAGTCTGCGGTAACGATAACTGTAACGATAACGAAAAATGATGCATTGCGATTAAATTATTACTGCACTGATCAATGTCGTCGTTGTAGTAAACGATTATAAAAGTTTTAAGCATTTTTGTCTAAAAAAATGCATTTGTGGCTTCTTATTGTTCCACCTTTGTGATTTATATAAAAATTGAACGGCCAGTGTGAAAAAGATGATAATTTCAACTATTTACGTACAGAAAAAGTAAAGTGCTACTAAAACAGTAACCGATATTGTATTTAAGTCTAGGCCTCCACTTATATACGTCGACAAGAACTTGTTGAAAATATGAAAAAAACTATCCCCAAGCAATTTTTAACTACGTCAAGTAAAAAGAGAAAAGAGTGTCACATTTTTGTTCAACGTCTTGTGTATTTTTTTTTATAAAACACGTTATTAGCGTCATTTTTAAAAAGAAAATTTTTAACGTTTATTGAATCATACACTATAATTTGTAACAAATATCTTACGCCAATAATTTTAGTATTCTAATCAACTCATGCATTGTATTATTATGACATTTTAATTTATTACTCTTCGTATGCTACGTTCCTAACGTAGCGAAGAGGAGTATGTGAGATTAGTGAATATTGAGGACCGACCGACGACCGACCTCTGTTCCTGGAAGAGCCTTCCTAGAAGCACTTCAAACGGCCATAATAAATCTCCATAACGGTGCTAGATAGATGCATGGTCACTATGGACCACCCATAGGAAGTCGACCGCCGGGAGTCGAATGGTCACGTGACCGATGACGACACGTGACTCCAAAAGGTCAAGGTCGTGACACCATTATCTTTGAGGTGCAGACAAATGGCAACTAGCGTCATCGACCATTATTGGAAATTTTTTCCTCATCTCAGTTCTTAAAATCAGGCAATATTTTATGAACTTCGGGAAGACAATTTTCAATAACAACCTCGACGCCAGTCACTATTAATATAATAATAAACGGGTCTTAGTTGGACGCCGGGTCTCTAATAGAAGCCGAAAGGAACGAAAAAGCTCTTAAAAATACAATAGAAAATAATGCGCGCGAGGAGTACATTAGATTGATCACAATCTAATAATATTTCCTGTTATGTTATAAATGTTCAGGTGATCCCGGAGTTCGACATGCCAGGACATGCGCACGCCGCCATAGCAGCAATGAAGGCTCGAGCTCATTTGACCAACGACACGACCTACTTATTGTCCGACCCCGACGACCGCTCTCAATACGTGTTCGTCTCTTAATTTCTCCACCTGGCACTTTTGTAGGTAGTAGGACAGCTCTGGTGTGATGGTTCTTTGGGTGCGGACGCATTGGGTGGTAAGGAAGTTGTGGAGGGGCGTTAGTATAGCCTAGGTGCTTTATGTCCATGTTGCTATTAGTTATGGGAAGAAAACTTAAAGTCCAAAAATATTTGATGTTTTGAGAACGGTTTTGGCTGGAGCAATTTGAATTACTGGTACTAAGTATTCTCGTCAGCTGATACTCGGTTTAGGTTAATGCTAATTTTTACTGCGAACGACCTGCTGCTCAAAAGAAGTTAAAGGTAGCCTACCACCCACCGCTGTACGTTCCGAAGTGACGTCATACCACCCAAGATGTCAAACAGTTTTTTTGTAAAGCCTCGTTTCCATTTAACGCAACGCACGCAACGCAAGAATTGACACCGCTTTCATCTGTGCGTTTTGGCTGTTGCATCAGCTGCGTCTCTTACTACAGCGTCGGTTGCTTACTGTCTCTTTGGTCACCTGCGTCAAAAAGTAGCCTACTTACGCAAGTGTCTCGTGTTGTGTGCGTTGCCGACTTGCGTTGGATGTGAAGCAGGCTTAATACTGCTTCTTTGCAACGATGTTAAAACGTGAAATATGACTGAAGTGTGTTTGCCTGTTGTCGTTTTTTCGTGCAACGATATTCGACTTTGCTATCAATTCCTGTCCTTTTTAACGCACAATTTTCTGACGAAGTAATGGAAATACGTGTAGGTTTATCTTCTCTGCATGCATTCGACACACGACAAGTTTTGTTGATGGTATTATTTATATAAAAGGCCGTCCTGTGTGATGCCATTTTGTGACTCTCCCGTTTTTCTGCCCGTCTGCCCAGTACGGACTCCTATCGAAAACAAAAGACACAGAACAACGAAAATTGTTGTGAGCGTTTCCAATGGCAGGCGTAACCGGTCTGGCAGTTCGCAGGTCAAAAGGTCAAAGATCAAGGTCACCAGATGCTAAAAACTTCAAGAAAATGACGCATTGCTCAGTATGCCTAATTTTGCTGTAAACGCCTCGAGATGACTGGAAGGACGTGGACGGACGGACGGCCGCATTTTATGTCGGCACTCGGCGTTGACATCCATTCTTGTATGACCGCAAATCAGAACGCGGTGCTCGTATATACATGTAGGTCAATTCAGAGGTTCACGGACAACGCTGTGAACCCGTGCCTGGAGTCGACGTACAAGTTCATCGGTCACGTGATGACGGCCGTGAAGGGGTTGCATGACAGGATACAGCCGCTGAGTGTCTACCACGTGGGCGGCGACGAGGTGGCGGCCGGTGCTTGGAACCAGTCGCCAGCCTGCCAGCGTCTCATACAGCGTCTCAAGGTCCAGCACCGAGCGACTGGCAGTGATGATGATGATGATGATGATGAGGTTGCCATGACGACGCATCTTCTTAAGACTTACTTCATCCGCAGGTAATTTCTTGCTCATCATCATATCGTCGTCATCAATTCAGGAAAATCTCTAAACCTGGGAAACTCCTCCAGAGAACTCTTAGGGAATTTTGTGCAGCCTCGGAGAAAAAAAATTGTAGCAAACAAAATAGTACGAGTCTGCCACCAGATGCGGTTTTGGGGTGCAAAATGCTCTCAAAGACGTTTACGGCCTGTGCTCCGCCCTGGATCCTATATATTAGGAGCTTACATGCAGTGTTACAATTACTTTTTATTGCGATAATCTATGAAAAGTAAGACTATGGTTTCGGAAAAGCCTGGAAAATTCTGGGATTTTTTTGCTTATTTTGTGGCCATCTGATTAGTGGCCCAGCCGAATAAAAGTAATAAAAGTTAAAATCTAATTTTAAAAAGTTAAAATGTGTTTTTCATCTTTGAAATAAACGAAAAATAGTTTGTAAATGTTGAGTAAAAACGTGATTTTTTTATTGTCATTAATCTATTAGTTACACTGCAGTTTTGTGTTTATAAATTATATTTCATATCGTCGTCATTTTACTAGGCCTAGGGCGACGGGCCTACCAAAAGAAACGTTGCAAAAATAGCAACAAAACGTTAAAGCGCACGGTTTTATGAACAAAAAACTTTCATAAACGTCACGGTTAATTGCAACTATGTTACGGATGTGTTGAGTATAGTACTGTTGTCATTGGTTAGCTGTGTATGCGACGACGTCTGCAGGGTGTCTGAGATAGCCGGTCGACACAACGTGAGTCTGGGGTGCTGGGAGGACGGTTTGTACCGAAGCAAAGCTAGCATCATGGAACGCTCGGAACTAAACTCAGCTGGCGACGTCTTCAGCTACGTCTGGAATAACGTCTGGAACCAGGGCACCGGACGACGTGCTTACCAGCTCGCCAACGCGCGCTTCAAAGTCAGTCACTCAGTCAGCCTACCAAACTTTAACACTGTAGCTGTAGAAATACACAAAAGATCTCGCAGGTATCTCTTACAGAAGCCGAGTTATAGCCAATTTTGTCTCACATTTCGTTGCTATGGCAACCAGGGTCAGTTGGGCGTGAATATAAGAGATACTGTTAAATTGGCCGACCCCGACAGCCAGACCTTAAAACCAAACCGGAAGTGGATCGGATGATCGATTGCTGAGATATGGCCATTTGAAGTTCTTCCGGGAAGGCTCTTCCAGGAACGGAAGTCGGTCGGTCGGTTCTCAATATTACACTGATCTCATATACTCCTCTTCGCTACGATAACGTAGCGCGCGAAGAGTAAAAATAAAATGTCTGTAGTTGCTCACAGTTAATGCCGGCTTTTTGTATCAAACGAACTGAAATTTTAGTATCAAAAAGTTAAGAAATTTCTGGCATTTGAATTCAACACTTCGTGCACACAACACAGTTTATGATCAGGATGACGTGATGCAGGGCGGAGGTTTACGTGTGTGAATGACATTGCAGGTAATTCTATCGCATGCGACTCATCTCTACTTTGACACGAAGTACGAGCCGGACCCCGAAGAATCTGGCTTTCACTGGGCAGCCAGAGAGATTGCTCTGAAGAAAGTCTTCTTCTACCGTCCGGACTCCGTCTACGACAACATGGACGTCGACGCAAACGGCGAGCCGCTCTACAGAGACCGAATCTGCGCCGAGTTCGGCTGTCCAGAGCTCACTGCGCCCAACAATATCATAGGTCTGTGTGTAACAGTGATGACATATAATAATTAGGCCTATTTTATTGTAATCGTGATGTGAATGTAGGAACGCGATGCACTAAAATTACTTCTGATGCTACATTGCTCGTATTTATTGCTTGTTTGCATTGCTAAAGCTATCGGCACATATGTGAAACGCAACTGTAACGAAACGATGTTATCTAAGTTTCAGGTTAACTCACTGCTTCAGTCCTATTTTTAGCCGAACTGACGTAGCGGTCGAGCTATTGGCATGGTTGTCGTCCGTCTGTCTGTCCGACCGTCGTCATCTGTAACGAATGTATTTTGGCTAAGCGTTAGGTCGTAAGGGAAAACTTTTTACACGAATAATTAGCCATGTGCCATAAACCTAGACATGTAAAATTTCACCGATGCATTGCAACGAGAACGTTTTCAAATTGAGGGTTAAATGAAGGGGGGGGAGAAATTCAATGGAAATCTGGCCATATCTCGAAAACGGTGAGAGATACGGCCAAGGTTACTATTAATCACTAATAGAAAGTGTCATACGCCCTTTAAGATTAGATGAAAATCATTGACCTTGGATGACCTTGAAGGTCACTGACAACCAGTACGGTCGGCTATCCTAGCGACAGCTGGGCTTTTTTCTACATGTTGATGACCGAAAACGTGTAACGGTTCAGTGGCTTCTATCCCCCAAATCTGGAATCGAAATCGGGCTTAAGTTCCTCTCCAACTTTAGGGCTCAAGTTTCCCCCCTTTCGGGCTCTCCCCTCTCTGTGGGGGAAATTTTGATAAAAGTGTAGAGATTTACACAAAAACAAACTTCCCTCTTGTTTTTTTCACTGGACGCAAGCTGCGCCTACTAGGTATAGGGATAGAAGCCCTTGCAGCGGTCTACAAAATACTATTTTTAGGCAATTAGGCGCAAACTGCAGTCTGTCCCTGAATGACACTGCAAACCAGTCTAGGTTTTGGTGAACTTTTCTTAACCTTTGACGACTGCTTCTAACGCTTGCGCTGCTGGTGTGTTTAGGCATGCAAGCTCATCTGTGGGGCGAGCTGATAGCGCGTTCCGATCAGCTCGACTACATGGTGTTTCCGCGACTGTTGGCGATGGCCGAGAGGGCGTGGCACAAGGCAGACTGGGAACGCCAGCAGTCGGCGCGTCAACGCGTTCAGAGTGAAGACTGGACACACTTCGTCAATGTGCTTGGACACCGCGAACTACCGCGTCTTGACAGCAAACACGTCAGCTACAGAATACCGCCGCCCGGTGCCAGGTATTAAACCGTAGTCAAACTCACCATTTCTTGAGGAGTGGGCAATACAACGTGGGCAGTTGGGCAGGCTTTCACAAGAAGGAAGTCCTCCACATAATTCTTGAGAAAATGATTATCATTTTTTAGCCGACCGAGTTATTGGCATGGATGTCGTCCGTCGTCGTCTGTCATCCGTAACGGATGTACCCTGGCTAACAGGTAGCTCGTACGGGTAAACTTTTTACACACGAATAATAGCTATGCGTCTTAAACTTAGGCATACAAAATTCCAGCATCTACTCCAAGGGGAACATTTTCAAATTGAGGTTAAACGAAGGAGGTAGGAAAATGTGCATTTTTTAACGGTAAATTGGCCGTTTCTCGGAAACGGTGAGAGATTCGGGCATCATACGGCCCAGGTTACTATTAATCACTAATAGAAAGTGGCATATGCCCTGTAAGATTAAATGGAAATCACTGACCTTGAAGACCGTTACGCGTTGTTGTGGCTGAACGGTGCGATAGGGCCTAGGTTGCTATTGATGCATATTGGCTTTCAGAGGATATGAAAATCATCGACCTTGTATGATCTTGAAGGTCATTGACAACCAGTACGGTCGGCTAGGCCTATCCTAGCGACAGCTTGGCTTCTTGTTTCTATTTAAATGTGTTCAAACCTATCAAAAATGTCTTGTTTTAAACATTATTGCAACTATTTGCTCGATTTCTCAGACACTTTTAGTGCCTTGGCACGGGTGTTTTAGTCCAAACCCCCAACTGTTGTGTAGTTTTATAGCTAAACTAATTAGACTGAGGTACCATACCATGCTATAATTTATAAATATAAAACGATGTTACAGGGACGCTAAAAATGACATATTGGATTCTCGGGTAATACATTGTCCAGCCTTATTTGTCTGGGCACAAAAAAAGCTATAAAGAGACCTTTGACAACCGAAAGAGCTAAAAACCTATAAACTTCTCCCAAACAATCTTTTTTCCATCCCTACTGCATATACTGTTGCAGCTTATGCCGCTATGCATGCGTGTGCGTGTTGGGAGGTTGAACGGAAACGCGGTAGAAGCTCGTACAGAACTGGTAGGCCTACCAGTGCGCTATTCACTGGACAGTGGTCAGACATGGTCGGACTATAAACCCGGCCGTCTCACACTCAAGTCGTCGCAGTCAGTCATGCTAGTTGCTACGTAAGATGACTCGCTACTTTCCTGGACCAGTTTTAGTAGTAGATAAGCAAAAGATTTTTTTACATGAAAACATTTTACACATGATCAGAAGTGGTCACGTGAAAGACAGAACGTTTGCTAAATATTTTTTTGAAAAATGTTTTTCTTGTTTGTTTTGGGGCCTATTATACTACACTACTTGGCAGTACAACTAACATCAAACTGACATTAAGTAGGCCTACATGCCAAGAAATTAAAGTTTTGAAGCATGTTGCATGCAATAATTTTGGCCTATTTGAGATTTTATTTTTTATGCGTTTTAGTGTTAGTATGAATTTGTTCTATATTTTATTCACTTGTGAATAAACGTGTATTGTACACCGGGTTTCATAAAAATGGCACCTTTTTCTTTCTTTCATAATTCACTCAAATTACGATCAATTTACATGAAATTTTTACCAGACGTAGCTTAAGAAATACTTATTCAAAATATTTTGACATAATATGGCTGATAGTTACACTGTAAATGTTCTTTACTAGTCGTGATGTAATGCTGACGTCATAATGTGCTGTGAGTACAAACTTGCTTGTCGTGGCCGGTGCTGACAGTTGCTGAATAGCTGCTCTGATTCAATGGTAAGCTTCGTCTAGTTCACTGATGACAAACTGAAGTTTTACCATTGCAACCACAAAATATGCCGAAAACGATCACTTTCAAACACTAGTGGGGATAGCCTGACTTTTACACCTTCCATCAGGAAGGTGTAAAAGTCTTCCATCACTGGTTGTGAGATGGTTGAGTTTTTGTTCGCCAGACGCCTGATTTCATGCCCCATTGATGCTTAGTGCTGATACGATGAACATTTTTCATTAGTGAACCAGATAAAGTTCATCATCAAAGTAAGGTAGCAACTGACACCTACAGTTGAAACAAGTAAACTTGCACTCGTGACACATTATGACGTCAGCGTTACATCACGACTAACAAAGAATATTTAACTAACAGCCACAATTTGTTAAAATAGTTTGAATTAGTATTTCTTCAGCTACAGGTGGTGAAAATTTCATGTAAATTGATCACCATTTGACTGAGTTATACAAGAAAGAAAAAGGTGCCTTTTTTAATGAAACACCGTGTATATTTAATGTACTGGTTGTTGACAGTTCACCGGACGGTTCCCGCTCTTCACGTCACGTGTCTCTGACGTCATCAGCTGGTGCCTCCGTCAGCCAATCAGCACCGAGCTACTACCGCCACTACAACTCCGCCATCGTCACTGTCGCGTGTTACTACTGGATGTCAGTAATGACTACGACGACGATGACGTAAACTGTGACGTTGTAAAAGCAGCAGCAGCAGAAATTGACAGAAAAATGAAACGCGTTGATGCAGCGGCGTTGTGGCTTCACCTAAAATGGTTGAGGATAGCAAACTAACAGCTGCAAATTTCCGACAAAGGAGATATGGGCGCTCAAAATTTCACTTTGCCCCTAAGTTGTCTCAAAATGCAGGACTTTCAGTCCCAAATTATTTTTTGGACCAAAATTTTCAGATAAGAAAACATTCTGACGAGTTGAATGTTATTGTTGGGGGCCAGTAACCCCTTCCTTCTCTGCCACGGCACTACTGTGTTGATCTGGCGTACATTCTGGACCTTGATAATCGATTAGTCAAGTTTCTGTCTGTTGCCAGTTTTATGTAGCAATCAATCACAATGTTGTTCTAGATTTTACATTTCTTTATACGTTCAACGACCAGGTTACAAGTTACAAGTAAACTGGCAAGCTGTGGGCTTTAATGTATGCCAATAAAAACATACTCGTTTGTCCGACTTGCCGTCGGTGTTCAGACAATGTTTGCATTACACAGCATCAATATTCACACTAGGCATATTAGGCGTACTCACATGTTTAGATCAATCTCATCCGCCAATAGTGACAAAAATCCTTTGTCCATCAAGCAGAGTTTATATTAGACATTTATTTATTTAAAAACCAAAATCAAAACCAAAAAAGAAGATATGATAGCTGTCTTGACCTTACTCACATTCAAAGCAATCGGTAACTAACATACAGTTGACATTTTGATGGCCCACATATTAAGTAATTAAAGCTTCATTCTTGTGGCAAACAAAACAAATAGACAACAATATATGACACAACAGCCACCTAATTCCCATCATCATCACCGTGACAACACACAAATACGCATAAAACTATTTGCATCAAAAACTAGGCAATATGACATGCATTATTTTGCTACTACAAAAAATAACTAGAAAAGCACTTGGAGAGCGCAGACCTCCACCAAGCATATTTAAAGCAATGTTAACAAAAATTTTAAAGTGATCCAGAATACAGGAGTCCTTCCGGATCACCCCCAAAGTTGAATCACTTGTACTTTTTGCCATTCCCGACATTCCCTGAAAATTTCGGAAAGATCCTTCCATAACTTTTTGAGTTATCTTGCTAACACACAGACAGACAAACAAACTCTGGCAAAAACATAACCTCCTTGGTGGAGGTAATAATTTAAATACTAAAAAAGTTACACAATGACACAAACTCAGTGCAACTGTTCACAGCTACTGAACAGGTTGGTATTACTCAGATGACTGGGCAGAATATCATAGATGTAAGAGGAACAGCATTAGAAGCAGCATAAGAAGTCAACTTTGATAAATTATGCTATTAGTTGACAACATTACAGAATGAGCAACAGTTACTGTCAAACGATAGCATAAACCCGGCTACATTGAGAACCAGATCACACAAGTGGATGGCATGTAAAACTTGGTCCATTTCGATAAACGCAAGAATGCAGCACGGAAAAATTTGCAACTGATATTATTATTTGCAGTCATGCAAGATCTGACAACATCCAAATTTTATAAAGGACACTGCAAAGCTGAAACGGCTTTCTCAACAGAACAGAGCAATAAAGTGAAAGATGATGGAAATACTGCAAAAACTGATAAAAACAAACGACGGCAATACTCCTATCCATTCTTGGCACAGCAAGTTTTATGAGTCGTCAAAAACAGAGTTAAGCAAAGTGTTGTAACTCATAAACTGCCCTAGCGAACGTGAAGTCCGAAAGGCGGTAGGGCAAATTTTATGCAATTTATTACTAGGCCATTGCTACACTCTGCTAAAGAAAAGTTACATAGACATATTATTACACACCAGGTAATAAGCTTACAATCCCAAACTGATAGGCCTATGATGTTGATGCTACATCTTTCTTAGCTCAAAATTAGAGCAGCATTTACTTCTAAATGCCACCCAAAATCTCTAGGTGGGGCAGCAACTACTGTATAGGTGTTGGTGTCACTGCCAATGACAGCAAAGTCAAGTCACTGTGCCAGGCAGTGAAAGTATAGTCACTGAGTTACAGACAAGTAGAAAATGTTGTAATAAGACTAATAATAATAATAATAAAATAATAATAGTAATAATAAAAAGCTGGCAGTGAATGAAATGCTGATGGCTGAAGGCATGATGTGAGTTGGTCGAGTGATGTTAGTTCTTGGACTTGTTTCAATCCATGTCATCATCGGCTTCGGCTTCTGCCTTCTTCTTCATCTGATTGACAATCTGCTCCTGGCTGCGGTACATTTCTGCTACCTACAGCAGCCCAAACAATACGCTATCGTGCACACATCAGACGTCAGCATGGTGGCCTGGGTGGGACGCGAGCCAGGCCAGGTAGGCCAGGTAGTCATGAGCTAGGTAGGTGGTCAGTGGCTAGGCCTGACAGCATCAGGGACAGCAATCATCTCAGTCAAGACAAAAAGCAATGGACAGGCCAGATCAGTCAAAAGCTACAGTCAAAAGAATAATTCCAGCATATGCACAGGACCGACACATGCAAACCATTTCACCATTCACCCTTGTATAACTTCAGAAAAATGGGCAAACCAAATAAAAGCCAGTGTCAGAATGTGTAAGACTTGTCATAAAACAAGACAACACAACTGTTTCAAAGCTTTTCGGCTACAGCACAACGTTTTAAATATTGAGCACTATAAAATGCTCAAAAGACGGACAAGCCAGCAAGGAGTACTCAACAAAGTCACTGTCACCTGCTGGCTCGTTGTAGCAGATTCTACAGACTTGTCATCTCGGATACGTAGGAACCTCGGAAAACGAAGAGAGATCCCCTTCTCCGAGTCGACCTGCAAAGACAAAATCATCCAAAACATTGCAGCACAACATCACACACGTCACAACAAACCAAACGCTAAGTACTGCTGATCATTTTTTACCAGAACAAACATTATAGCCTGAATGATGCAGTGAAACTGATCTGTATGTGGCAGACTTGCAATAAATGTCCACATCATCTTCTCACAACACCAAATCTCTGTTTAAAGATCAACTCAGCCTTTCATCCCTTCGGGGTAGGCAAATCAAATACTGACCTGTCTGGCTGGGATTAAGGTGGCAGGTAACATCGTGTGATCCAATATGACTTCATAGCTCTGCGGTAGGTTTCCCATAGAGGAATATGCAAACATTATTAACCATGATTACCTTCCCGGCAATCAGGCCGGAACCAAATTACACTGTTTGGTGACAGATGCAGCAGTCTGTGAACAACTTTTCCAAATTGTTACCCGATAATGGAATAGCCAGGAGTCAAACCTGTGATAGACTGCAAGATCACCAGTCACAAGCCACACATTACTAAAATGATAACAATTCCAGTGATATACAGACCAGGCCGGCAGCAGCACAATGTGTTGGTGAGATTGAGAGGTCAGCGGCCTTCACTTCCCACACTTGAACAGCATCAAACCACACCTCCGGCTCATGCTGAGCATCATAACGATAGTACGGCTTTGCCTTAGTGATCACATGCTCTCGCAGGAAGTTGCTGTGCTGCTCCAAATCACTGTCCGAAAACCCAGTACCTATCTACAACCAACCAACCAACCACAACTAGGTCAGGTCAGTGGTCAGTAAAAAGTCACTCTAGGTCATTGCTCAACAACTCTTCACCACACTGCAGAATAGCAATGGCAACTATTAAGTCCTAAAGTTACGTGGAGAATCAACATCCATATACAGCATCTAGACGAAAAAAAGCTGCCACCTGGCAAAACCTAATAAGAGTCTCAGTTAACATGTTATGGTAAAGAATCCTGAATTATCCAGAATCTGAGAATCCACCACAGATCGTGGTTCACCACTAAAATCTTTGTCTTTGAGCTATGACCTGGCCACCCAAAATACATTTACAACTTTTGAATATCACTGCACACAAATGACCAAAACCAAAAACATTGTTGGAGGTGTCAAGATCCGAAACATAACTGCAAAGCACCTTGCAGATAGTCTGATACTCTTCATTGATGTCGTCGTAGCATGCAAGCAGGAACCCACCGTAGCGACCGGCGCGTTTACCAGCGCCATGGTAACCACCGATCACAACCAGGTCCAATGTGTCACCGACACCCTCAAGGTAGTCCTTCTTCAGCTGCAACACAAGTCAATGACTTACTAAATATCACCTGGTTCCTCGAAAATAATGCTTCAAGGAACACTTTCTGTGGGAATGTGGCCAAACATTAGCATGCAAGAAAGGGTTAGTTAAACAAAAAAGTGAGACAAGTACAGTGGTCACATAAAAAAATCCAACTACAATAATTACGGAAAAAAGTTTTAGTATACACATCAAAATGCTCAGTGCCAAATCAACCACAGTCCAGACAAAGATAATAAACCATGGCCGACTCTACATGTGATTAAAATACATCAAATATCAAACAAGACAAAATATTAGTGCTGTTAGTCTTAAAGACCTCAAGGATCTGATCCAAACTGCAGTGAGGATGAAAAATAGACCAGTTAAAGATGCTGCAGGCATGGATAAATAGTGATACATAAGAAGTTATCAGTTGTCATGACATAAAAAATTGTTAGGCGGTGGCTGATGATCAAAATAATAAACATACAGCTGTAAGTCTGCCACAATTGAAGTGCATTTACTATCACTTGATTATTCACGTTCTGTGCTAAAGCTGACATCCATTTCACTAACAGCAAAATAATAGAAGTAGCAAGTCAAAACAGTTTACTTATTTTTTTCACCAAAAAAAACTTTCTTCATAGTTTGTGCTTGTGTCCACAACATGAAACGACGACAGACTAAACTTGTGACATGATGGACATAAGCAACATTATAACAACGCACCTTCAGCCAGTTGCGTGATCGTTTTGCAATCTCATACGACGAATCTGTGTCCAGCATTTTCACCATCAAACCTTCGCAGTTACCTTCACAGACAGACATACATGAGCACATAAAATATCTCTACACTGGTAAGCTGTGCAGTGCACACTGACATATCAGCAGTGAAAAAACATGTCAACTGATACCTATCAAATAGTAAATGGAAATTATAACTGCCAGTGTTAACTGGACAGCGTTAACTGAACACTTGGCAGAAGAAAGTGTTAACTTTTCAAATCATCACTTTGAGGAAAAGACTATAAAAATTGAATCCCCAGAAATCAATGTATGACTTCTATCACAATTATCGCATGCACAAAACATTATAAAACTATCATTACACATAATAAAAGTACAAAAGAAAATGCAAATTAGCAAAAAAAACATCTGACAATCAAGTCACGGCAATTTCGTAGGTTAAAATAGTAATTATTTTTCGCAGAAACTATCAACAACTGCTCACTCTCATGATACTCATAACTCCATGCATGCTAGCTGGTGCATCAATGCCCAATGGTTTGCTTAAATGTCGGAGTATTGGATGTTAAACTAACCTTTGATGGATTCCTCCAGGAACTCAGCTACGCGGTCTGTGTCGTTAGTCACAAGGCCCGATGCAAACATGAACTCTCCTTTCACCTCTGGAAAACTGGACCTGAGCGTATCACGTCGGTGGCGCAGCGGCTGACTCACTAGTGACTCACCGTTGATGTAGAGCAAGTCAAATGCATAGATACACACCTGGACCTTTATATCACTCTCAGTGGCATCCTGGCAGACATGAAAACACGACAATGTCCTTTGCACAACAAAGACAGTTCTAGATATATTCAGAGTAAATGCTCTTCAGCATCACAAAATGCCCCCCCACATTTCACAGACATACTGCAGCAGTGTTCTGTTCCCAAATGAAGCAGTTACCCATGTTATTCTTGTGTACCAACCTCAACCTGTTCTGTTCCTTTATAGCAAAATAACATTATGATAATGCAATGCAACATAAATACACATTCTAAAACAATAACCTCATGCTACTAAACAACACTGTTGCTCCCAGAGTGAAGTTACTGATGAATATTGAGTTTTCCCTAACAAGATTTTCCCCAGATGTTTGGTTGATTCCCTAACTTTCCCTGAAAGCTATTAAAATCTGTAACATTTACAGGCTTTCAGACAGAAAGTCACCCTGCATATGAGAGAGACATGAACCTCAACACGACCAGCTTAATTAGCAACCTACTTACAAAGGCATACGTACGTACGGACAGGCTCAGTTAGACCACCAAACCAAGACACACACAAGCCACATCAAACATGAGTGTACAAGTACAATGCAGTGCAGACAAAAGTGAAATGTTGCTAGATTAGCATCAAAAGTCACACCGTTCCTATTGCTGTCACCAGGCAGTGCCCATACTGGGAGGCAGACACCCCAAAGAAACGACGAATACCGACAAACGTGAACAAAAAATCACATTTCACGTGACAAAGAGCCGTCGCTCACCTTGCGTTTACGTTTGCTGAGTTCCTGGAATGGCAAGATGCAGTTCTGTTGTCGATCCCATGCGACGGCCTCACTGTCAATCACAGCTGATGTCACCGAGTCCTTCAAGCCAGCCAGCATTGTCTGCATCCGTCGCACAATGTCCGGGTACTTGGCAGTGTTGTCCTCTTGATTACGACTGAACACTCTCACGCTACCATCCTCTAGCACGTGAATCTACAATTACATGTATGCACTACGTATGTCAAATCCAAAGTGAAAAATGCCTAGCACTTTAGTCACAGTCAGCTACGAGTGGGAAAGAGGCGTAAAAACAGATGGGTCTCAAGTTTAGTCTTGAACGTTCAGTTTGATAGCATCACTTCTGATGAAGTTCCAAGTTCTTGCTGAATAATGCACTATAACAGCAATCACCAAATTCTTCTCCCAGAAAACCTAGCTCAATGCAGACAACAGACTGGTGGAGCAAAAACTGAACACGCTGCTAGTACTATTACAATTTACAACCTCTGTTTGACCGGCCATTTTTTCAAGATATACTCCAGTTAGCAAGTGACTGGGAATTGTTGGAAAGAAACTGTCTCCAACCAACAACACCAATATACATAGCCAATGTGGCTCCAATGACAGAACAGTCTACCTCTTGGCCGAAACTTTGATGCAATCACACTAATGATACATTCAAGTGCCAGCATAGAACTCACACTACAACAGTCCAGTCTTAACTTATCAGTCTGACCAGATAATAACTAACTGCTGTGTCCAACTCAGTTCTAAATGCTGATACCATGCACATACTCACATTATGTCTATCAGTATTATTATCATTATCACCATACACAGAGACAGGCATATAAATACAGAAGTGCACAGAAGCCGACAGAAGAATAAGAAAAGAAGAAATGAAAGGATGCCACCTCTACAGCTACACTTCTCATAATCTAACCTATCAACTCCAAAAAAGACAATACAAATACAGCCTCTAACAAGCCATACCTGAGCCCGTTCTCCATCATACTTGTATTCACATACAAATTCGGCACTGCCAAACCGCTGCATCACCTCGTGAATTCCCTTTGTTGGATGAGCCAGCATAGGCTTCAGTGGAATACCTCAGCACACAACCAGCGTACAGCAGATCAGACACCAAGATACCTCACAAAGGAAATGAGACATGGATGATACAAAGAATGATCACAATGCTGCAAGTCTGTGTTGCAATATAAACACTGTATCAGTTGTTACACTTTATACAGGGTTCCCGCTCTTTTACTGACAAAAAATCCAGTACTTTTCCAAGATTTTCCAAGACCCCCATGAAAAATTTTCCAGGACATTTTCGTAGCCCACGAATGTTTAAATATAACATACTGGCACCACAAATTTAAAAGTAGGGGCATCTAATAAAATGATTTCCATTTGGGCCGATGAAAAATGTTTAATTTTCAAAGATATTTTTCCAGGATTTTAAACTTAAATTTCCAGGACATATCAGGTCCTGGAATTTAAAAAAAACAGGACTTTCTAGACTTTCCAGGAGGGATGGGAACCCTGTTTATAGCAATCTGTTTGCTGCAAGTGCATTTTTCGAAACGTGTTCACTGTTCAGCCATTGTACTGATAGTTTGATGCACAACATCAACCCATGTTAATTTGCTGACTGTGTAAAAAGACTCTGTATCCCTGACATACAATGTGGCCTCACCAAACCATGAATTTTTTCTAAAGAGATTACTGTTTTGTTCATGTCATAACAAACTACTAGTCAGCCATAGCACTGACAAATTTTAAAAATCTTTTTTTTCTAACAGCACTTTTACTACTGGTGCTGCTGCAGTGCTGATGTTATTACTAAGATTTAGAGATTTTGACCAGTCACTTGTGATGCACAATAGTGTAATACATCTCTGAGAAGTCTTATTACTTCTCTTGTGTAAGCAACAATAGCAAACATTGGCTTTGTCCACGCTTACCAGGTGTAAGCTTGCACTTATTGGGCAAGTCCTCTAACTTCTCTGCCAGTAAGAGTGGAATGAGCATGTTGTAGTTCGGACATTCACTGTTAACATAAACACAAAAGCACCAACCGGTGCACTGTCAAGTCTAACAAATAAACAGTAGCTTCAACTTCTGTCCAAAAAACACTGAAACACTGCTAATTGAGTTGCTGATGCCTACTCAACCTAGCCATCCCTTTGCAGAATAAAGCAAATGCAGCCATGCCATCACACGGAAACTACAGCGATGACATCACATTGTGATTCTGACATTTGATGACTGAGTTTACTGGTCAAAGCAATTACATGCTAGCTGAAATCAGCATTATTAACAAAACTTATCTCACGAAAACAAAAATCCCAAAAAACAGATATACGTACATTCCAAAATGTACATTCTAATGCACACATGATGCACATAACACACATCATGTAAAACTGTATGCTAGCTATGCTGACTGCATGAAAGGAGAGAAATGTATCGGTGCGAAGACCTGTAGACACTTTTGACAATGTAAGCAGCGTGGTCTGCACGTGACTTGACTGAGTCAGCCGATATCACTACCGACTGTGCCTTTAATTCTGCAACACATCACAGACAATCAATTTCATATTAAGTTTTATTCACCAATTAATCAAACTAAAAAATTAATCATCAACAAATACATCAAACGATCAAACATTTCATCAATTCGATCAAGTTGGTAACAAGCCATATTCATATATCATCAATGGAATGAGGAAATGAATTATGAGATCAATGGTGTTAAAACTAACTGAAGAGGTAAGTCATAAAATCGCAGTGTTTCAGAAACAGCAGCTAACAACTGTCCAAAAGTATAAGCATCAAACAGTACCGATGCCTATGTTCGAATACAAAAATAAAGCAACATGAAAAGATGCTACGACAATGAACTGATTTTTATGGTATCTAATTCAGCCCCAGTGCTGACACACACTGCTTAATGTGAAAAAATAACAAGCGGTAGTCAATTACCACGACCCGGTGGTGTCATAATGACAGCTTGTCCTAGTGCGTACAAGACTGACTGCTCAGCAAGTCCAATACGTAGTTTGCCACTCAGTGAACGCATCAAATACCGCGCTTCACATTGCCGGCAAGCTACGAACAATGATCGGATTTTGTCCGTCTTCTTCGACATCACCTATATACACATCATACATGAGATATTATAAAGGTAACGAAACGTAGAATCTCATACTCATTTCACAAGCACGGAGCCATGGCTGAGCCCAATCTCTAGGCAGTCAGCTCACAGGTGATGTAGGCTGCCAATTCCCTCTGCCAGATCGACAGTTACCCTCCAAGTCACACTGCATCACTGCTCTTTGAACAACAGACAATACCAAATATACTTCTTGGCAACCAAGTCGCATGCGTAATGAACTAGCCAGCAGACAGGGGTGCAACCTCTCAATTGTGAGTGATGGCATAATCACTATGCCTCCAAGCCACTACGTGTAACACATGAGTAATAAATACTTAGTCAGCCAATCAACTAAGAAACTGATGACAATTATCACTAACCACATAGCCACCATGACAACAGCATATCATTAACTTGTTCGTTCAACGCTGTAGGTTCGGAGACAGGAAAAGTGTCCAGCATGTATGGAAATCTGCTGCATCTAACCTGGACCAGCTCAAAAAAGCAGAATGGCTGAGCCAAAAAAGTAGTATCAATAACCAACATGCAGCAATGAGATGAGCACACAGATGATGAAACCACTGAGACCAATGCAAGTGAAGTATCAAACAGATAAGACTAACAGCACTGCCTAGTGAAAGAACACTATAATAACAGCACAAAGACAATGTAAGAGCTTGTGACTGTAACAGTATTAACTATTGAGCACTAACAGCATTGCCTGACATGCTGGCGATGTCACGCAGCTGATTAAAGACACCGATAACCGTCAGCTTGGCAGGCACAAACATTGTCTGCTGTTTAGACCGGCTTGACTGGCAGACACAAACACATGCAACTGTCATCAGCACAACTACAGGCACTTGGACAAAAGAATATATTTCATTACAGTACTGCTGTCTAGCAAACAGTACCAACATAAGTAGAGGTAGCACTATTCCAATTAAAATTCATAGTGGGGCAATTCCACCACAATTTGTTCAATGTGTCTGTAATGTTGTGAGTAATGTAATGCATCGAAAGATTACATTACGTCCTTCCTCTGGCAAAGATAAAACTATAAAAATGAAAAGCACACACAGCTGTAGTACATTCATAACGACCGACACAGCAACAAATATGAAGGTGCAATGAGTATATCACAGCAGTAATGGATCTGCGTAATTGGGTTTGAGATACGATAAAAAACTGACTACCAAATCAAACAGAAAATATGACATAGGGTTGAACATCAAAATAGACTAATAAACTGTAATGCATGCAAGGCATGAGAAAGCATATCATACAGCATATCAGATATATCAGCAGTACTATGTTACATGACAAATGTACAATGTTTGAACCTCAGCAACTAATCCGATGTCGCCTTTCTGCTGTAACTCTTTCTTCAGGTGCTCCACAGTCCGACCTGAGCAAGCAACAATAATTAGAGGAGGGTTTGTAATGCTAGCTTTTCCATTAACTGTTGCGAATATTCTGTTGTGACTAGTGCTGACGCCTCACTGTACAATAAATCCATCACCAAAATCTAATTGTCTGGACAATGACTGGCCACCAGCCTTAAATTTCATTTTAAAAACCCAACCACAACTTTTGAAACAACTGGTAAAAATCAAACACAAAAATGAGCCATCAACTACATAAGATCCTTTGACCAGTTAATGCCAAAGACTTTGCAATCATTTTCCACAGTCTTTATCCCTGTTCAGTGACTGCTTTAATTCAATTACACCAAACAAACACCAGTTCAATGATAACAACAGTCCCTGAATACCTGTGGCCTGAGCAATAGCTTTCAGCAGAACAGTCTCTCCAATGCCGAGCTCAATAGCCTCGTATGCCGGTGCAAGTCGATTGAGACATAAGTAGACACAGTGCAGCAGATTATCAGGACTCAACGCGATCACGGAACGAAGCAGATTGCTCAATATCTCAATTGACTTCAACCTGACGATGCAATAAACACTCCGCACTTAGACTGGATGTCTTAGACTACATGTATCCGTGGTTTAGTAGTCAAATATCTGATCTTTTGTTTTATTCCACAGCAAAAAGTAGTATTAAAAAGATGCTCAACAACAAACAAACAAAATCTGTAGTTGAACAGAAAAAAATGTCATGATTCACAACAAATGACAAAGATGAATATTGAATAAATGTTAACTAGACCGACTCTCTCTCACACACATACAGAGACAGTTTCCACTTAACCAGCAGAAGTTACGTTCCTAAAAGTAACTTGTGGCAACTGTTGTGGCAGTACAGTTACAGGTCACTCACTATGAATGACTAAAAACTAGTTATTGGCAACATCACAAGAGAACGGTGATTATAACTCACTCACCTTGCTGACACCTTCTCAATAGCTTCAAATGTCTTCGCCAGACACAAATACGGCACTCTGTCAACATATAAACAATTTAATTGACAGGTCACTGAGACACAAAAAAAAACAACTTCTTTATTCACAACTTATTATAAACATCAATTACGATAAGATAAAGAAAAATCTCAAACTAAACTAATGCTAAAGTGTTTATGATAAACACTTTCAGAATACTTCAGTGAGAAACTGTACATGGAAGAAAAAACACAGATGCAACATATCAATTGTGAATCACCTAAATCTGAAGAAATGTGCTTGGCAGGCAAAAAACAAACAACAAACAGATAACATCTTGGCAGGGTGATATGAAAGACATCCAGCCTATCCCACTTCTACATTTCCAAAAATTGATTGCCATGGAACCATGCTTAATTTTGTATAACTATGAAAAAAAATTGGACAGATGGGACAGTTAGACAAAACTGAGAATAGCACTAACAGCAATTAACAGCAAAGAGAAAAAATCAATATATTACACATACTTGCTAGACTGATCCCAGCACGCATCTTTCACTGGGTTATAATGCTCTTTTGCTGGATTATAATTCTCATCCGAATTCGCTGCAGACGACTTCCTGATACACATTAACATTTGCATCGACACATTACTACTTGCATGCATACTGCATGCATAGTGTTACATAACACATACATCGTTAATTGCAGCATGGTTCATGAAACTGCCATGCAGCATGAGAAATCAAACACCTTAGTAATGAGCTTATTGCTCATTACATTCAGACATGTTTTTAATCTGTTAATCTTGGATTATTAGTTATATTTTGGCACTGTTGGTGCAATCTGAATCAGCTTCGATGTTATGTTATGTTTAAAGACCAAGTCTCACCAAAAAACGATATTGGCTTAATATGTGTAGAACGTAACACCTATCAATAATATGATGATCCAATAAAACGAAAACATTGCTTTGAAGTGATTTTCAGAGAAATATGTTGTGCCAGCCGAATGCACCCGAACATGCCACAGTACAGATGACGTCACGCACAGGACGCTTTGTTGCTGAACTGACATTTGCATTGAAAACATAGTAAACCCATCAGTTTTATTCAGAATAACGTCGCATTTATCGTACAAATAATGATTGATAGGTGACATTAGAAATTACGTCATTGTTTATTTGTTCACTACTAAAGATGTGCAGTTAGTAACATTAACGAAGTGCCGGAATATTGTGGTTTTTAGTGGGTTAACTACTGATGAAAAATCTGGCTTTTTTGAGACTATTTGGCTGTAAATTAAGCTGCATTTGACCTCAAGAGGATTAAGCTAGTTAGCAACCCTCCTGCAGATGATGTCACAGTTCCGAACATGGCCTAAGTCGTGAAAAGGGAAAAGTGAGTACTTTGTACCTTATTTGTAAGATATTGAGATGTATTAGCAACAAGAAAATTAATGAATATTGACAATTAGCATTTGATAAAGACAACTAGTGCTTTATAACAATTACGTAAACCGGTGCGACTTGGCCTTTAAATCCACATCTGAGTGTAATTTACAATTGCAGAAAGTTTTGCGTAATTCAGGTCACATAGCATCTGTGCTCTCAATATGTAATACAAAGCTATGTCATTGTCGCAGCATTTATTAAAACCGAGGGTCATATGGATCATGTTGTAGTTCAGTAATTCACTGCTAACAAAAAATGCACAGTTCAGAAGGAAGAACAGCACCAAACTAATATGACCAAACACAGAAAAAATCGACTCATTTCTAGTCCGCAAAAGAATCAGAACTGCCATCAAGTAACAAGACAAAGGAGACTGATTGCTAGGCCAACATACAAGACAACAGGATTAGTCTCCCATCAGAAGGTAACATAATCAAGCTGTCTGTGATCATCCAGGACACAGTCCCAGACTAATAACAGTTTTTAGCTTCTTTTTGCCACAGTGTAACTGTAAACTTGTATAGTAACTGAAGTGTTAAGGCATTTCCTGCCTCCCCCTCAATTTTAACGTATTGTAATGTAGAATTAAGAGCACTGGTTACTTGTTGGGGGAAGACAACTTTATGTTCTGTTGAGTTTTCTTGCGGCCTGGTGACGACTTGTTGCTCTGTGTCCCATCCTCCGCTGCTGTACCTTCATCTGTGTCTGCATGACTGACTGCTGATGACGACGATGATGTGTCACTCTTGCTCACAGCAACACTACCGGCCTTAGCCGCCGGTTTCCGAGGAGCTAACAACACGAATGAACAATAAATGACTGAATGCAGCACATCCATATAATACAAATATAACAGTGCTACATTCATCAGACAAACCAGTGAGTATTTAACTATTTGTCAACTTGGACCAGCAACATAAAAAGATGCTTGTGAAAATCGACAGCAAAAGAAGTGGTTAAAATTCTGAACATAAAAATAAATGTCAAATCTTGCATTTTATGACAAAAAATTGATAGGATAGTTTCTTCACAGCTGAATTTGCTTTACAATGTATTACGTCATAGTCACTGGTATTGGTTACTGTGCTACATCTCCTAGACCGCAGAAACCATTCATGCATTTAACCATTTATCAAGAAAAAATCTTCCCCAGTGTCATAAATGTAACAAAAATAACCTCTATGTAACGAAGAAAATGCAACAAATGATAATAACCGAAGAAGCTGTGCACTGGTGGTTTCTGTGTCTCAGGCTTTGCTGAAGCATTTGCTTCTTCAGCCGGTGCTGACGTATCTTCAGTCTCACTCTCAGCAGTTCCCACAAGACCCTTTGCGGTGTCCAGGGCTAAAATACAGACACATGCACACAGTTCACAATCCTAACAGAGGGCCTAACAACAAAATACGAGTAGTGTTTAAGTTAAACCACCAGAAAAAATGAGAAATGGGTATGGCTAACACAATACTTCATCAGATTTGCTGGTTTTTGTGAACGTCTTGCTGAGATGTCTTCTAACAAATTTGTGGTGTGACTTTCTTGGCTCACCCGCTAAAATACCTTCACAGCTATGCAACATGACCGAATAACACAGAGAAAACAGATTGCTAACAAAATAATAACAACATTAACAAGCACAGCAGATGCATAAAACATGCGCGAAGAGCAAGTTTACTAACAGGAGAAAACTAAACTGGAGTAACTGTGTAAAAAATTTTAAGTCAGCTCAACATAACCCACGCATGTTAATCACAACTTGATAAAAATGTGTACCTTCAGAGTCGAGGCAACTGCGTTTATTCTCGGGTTCAGATTTGTCCTTTTCGCCATTTCTCTTTGTGGGTTTCTGTGCTACAACAACAAGCCACCATATAATGCTGCACATGCCCAGTAATACTTTTGGTGACATACAAACACTAGTAGAATCACTTTAGTTTACATAACTTCACGCTCACACTGAAAGAGAAATTGTTAGTGAACAACAGACAGTGTAGGACCTGGCCTTGTAAAATGTATTTAGCGGCTATACCACCATAATTGTTACTCTGTAATCTGTACAACAGCGAATACCAGCCACAACATAATACAGAAACCAGAGTGACAGCACATAGAAAACTGATTAACACATTAATGCATAGCATCCCTCATCAAAAGACACCTACTTTGACTGTAAATCATACAATAACTTATGCAGTAAAGGGTTAATAATAGCAACAGCTCTAACTACCAGTCATCCTGTATGGGATTCCATGAACAGGAATCGATTCGACTGCCTCGATGTCAGCACTGCTTGCCTAAAACAATCAACCAACACACTGGCTTACACGTGCACGGATCTTCTAAGTACTCACAGCGCAGAATGACTGACCCAACAAACACATACCAACAGTACCCCACAGGGCTCAAACACCAAGAGATTTTTTTGGTTAAACCTAATTTAAAAACCCACTAACCTCAAAACCTACCAAGCATAATCCAATTCTAGTGTCTTGTTCCACTAATAATGAAATGTTTTATTAGTCCGCCTGAAAACAACAGTGTTCGGAAAGACTTATGTTTTACTACAGATGCTTATTTATTTTTTATTTATTTTAATTGTGAGATCTCCGAGATGCGTCAGCCGATCGGCGCAAAATTTTGCACGGTGATCAGACCTAAGCCAAATTTTATAATGCCGGTCCAAAATTTCGAGGGGCCCACCCCCCAAAATTTTAGAGGCCACAAACATGCAAAATTTGGTCTGATTTCAAGCGACTTCAAAGTTCGGTGGTGAATATCTCCGGAAAGGATGAAGATATTTGAAATTGGTCAAGTACTTGATTTACCGCAATTCCTCCAGCATTCAGGGAAAGAAGTCCGGTGAAATTTGGTCCACTAATCATGGAGATTAAGCGGTGAAATCGTACCCACCCAAATCGACTTTTACGGAAGACCATATTTCTGCAACTAAGAAGTGCTGCGATCCAAAATTTATACACGCAGCAGAGAATGACCAAATCTTGCTAGCCCACCCTTACTGGGGACGGGGGTCCCCCTTACAATTTTTTTCAAAGGGGGGGTCAAAAATCAGCATAAAATGTACCGTATTAGCTGCAAGAACTTTGGAGCAACAAAAAAGAAGAAGCTTCATGAGACTTTGCCACAAGACGTGCTGCTAGATGGGGTTGATAATGTGGGTACAACTTTTGGGGGACACTGCCCCCTTAAAATTTGGGAAGGCAAAAAACGTTTAAAAATTAGTGCGATTTACGTCAACTTTCGAGTTTGACCGCAAATATCTCTGGAACGAGTAAAGATATCAACAAGCGGTAAAAAGCGTTATCAAGTACAATTAATCCTGCATTGAATAAAAAAAATTGGTGAACTTTGGTCCACTAACACCAGAGATTACGCGGCTAATATAAAGTTACCCACCCTAAGTCAACAGTGCATGTTTTGCGTATACTAATGCATTTGAGTGCGGCCCACGTGACTTTGCCACCAAGGGAATTTCACCCCATGAATTTTTCCCTCGATCAAACTTAGGGTGCTGGGTGGACTCACATTTGGCTTTGCCCAAATTTCTAGTTATGACTAAGTTTTTGAAACATTTAAATCTATTTTTTTATGCCATGGAAAGCAAACAAAAAATGCATATAAGTCAACCAAATGAAAACCCCTAAAAATCCTAATATCCATCAAGTTGAAGTGCCAAGTGTAACGTGTCAAGTTGGGCCTTTTCGCAAAAAAACAGGTTTAACCTTTAAAAAGCCCCAAAAAACCAGAAACCAAAAAACTCAAAACCCACTAAAAACCACACCCAAACCAGTTTTTTGCAACCCTCGTATCACAACTGCATTACTTCCACTATGACCTTGGCCAAAGAAGTAAAGTGTTCCGATTCATCTGCTTGCTCGTCTGTCCACTGGTTCACTCAAAAAGATAACAAATTTTAATTAAATTTACAGATAGTTGGAATTTTGGAACACGTGAGCAAGCAGAAACTGATAAATAAAACCTATACATAAAACCAAGCCTATTAGAGCCACAAAAAACATGGTACTGAATGCAAAAAAGTTAACAAACACATGAGCATGTGAACGTGAACAACTTGCCTACAATCACAATGAGAGAATAAAATGGCTTGAAATGTAGTCAATGGAATCTGGTGCCTTAAACACTACACAAATGAGCTACATAACAGATGAAAATATTAACCCAATAAGCTCAGCAACTAAATCATCATTCCATAGTGTTCACCTTCTGATCATTGGGCTCATTTTCATCTTCATCGCTGCTGCTTGACAGAATTCTTGCCCGGTGGTGTGACGTCGTTGGCGTTGGTTTCCCGTTCTTCTCACTATCTGCCACTGCTTCAACGCTTTTATGACTGGTCTCAGACCTGTCAATTCAAAGACAAATCACATCAAATCAAACAAGTCAAAGTTATCAATATGCTATATAGCATTGACATTTAGATAACCTTGCATGACCTTAGATAACTTCCTTATGCTGAATTATGTTCTCAGGCTCTGACCTGTTAATTCAAAGTCAAATTTAGGTCAGAGGCGTAACTACTGACCCCGCAGACCCCGCAATGCGAGGGGTGGAGAGGGCAGGTCTAAGGGGCCCAAAATTATACCGTTTATTTTTTACACAGCAAAACACAAAATTTAATGTCACCAGATGCAGTTTCTGGGGCACCAAAGTGCTAAAATACATTTTTGGCTGGGGCTCTGCCCAGAACCCAGTTGGGAGAGCTCACAGTGGAGGTGACAGAAGATGAGGCAAGAGGGGAGAAAGCGTGAAAGGAAAGGGAAAAAAGAGGGGGCTTTAGAAAATTTTCTTGCAGAGGGCAAAAAATTTGAAGTTACGCTACTGATCTAGGTAAAATATGATGCGAAGATCGACTCTATTCTGCATACAGCAATGAAACAACATCAGTCAGACCTTGCTTGTGTGGAACTATCATCCTGAGTGGGCTTCACTTTGGGTGATGAAAAGAAAGACCTTGACACACAAAACATCAAAGGTGTTACCATAAATGCCGAACATGCATCTAACATACAACTCAAGCTTGCAAAGATAAACCCTCCTGCTCTGATAATACTGGTTCGACATCATGTAGCAAATCCAACTACCACAGCAATCATTAAACAGTTTCCTTAAAATTTATGGCAAGATACCGTCTCTCATATTATGAACAGAGAAATACCGACAAGTCAAAGAAAGCTAATTCCTAGAGACATGTAAGTTTACAACATTCTCACTGACAACAAATTATCAAGATTTGTCAAACTAAACTAATAAAATAGTTTCATATCACCAGTCCGTGTTCTAAGCTGTAAAACTACTAAAAACATTGCTTTTAATTTTAAACGATCAATCTAGCCTTGTTTGATCACTTCTTTAACTAAGTCTGTCACACAAATTAAAGGAAAAAGCCTTTAAAATTATCTATAAAGTAAGTAATATTAACAAAAACCTATCAGTATCAATAGGTTAACTGACAACAGGCACTTACAAGATGTTCCTTTGTGCCATCGATGTTAGAAAACGGTGGAGAAATGATTTGCCCAATGATGTTTCTATGCACAACATTTACACACACAAAAAACTTGTTATTTACACTGCAATGGAAGGTGCAATAAAATCTGCATTTAATGTTAATGAATTTTAAACAAATGTTGCTAAATACGATACACACATTATACAATACAATACAATACAATACAATGGAAAATTTACACTCAAAAACTGACAAACACACTGTCAGTTTAATCTAGCACATAAACTAAAAAGAACTCAAATGTTTAAAAAAAATGAAATGAGAGATACTGAGAATAGAAATAGTCCTGAATGTAAAACTGACAAAAATTCGAAAAATGAATGAAGTAAAGACAACT
>Ga0209367_1000608_pt1 | contig 37545 bp, 27 predicted proteins | sample WorMetLIZISLAND2_FD_187412 | JGI IMG/M metagenome (GOLD analysis project Ga0209367, IMG submission 187412) | Marine gutless worms symbiont microbial communities from Max Planck institute for Marine Microbiology, Germany - Olavius geniculatus... ...
GCTCAAATTACGCGCTGTTTACATTTGTTGCCATGGTAATTGTCTGCTGCGCATGCGCGAAGACGCTCGGTTAATCAAGTTATTGAAAAAATAGCCCAAATGTAGTCCAAATGCTGCTTGTTGGTATAAAAATTTTGATCTGTTTTATTGTTCTTATTCTAAAGAGAATTTTTTGGCACCATATCTGAAATTAATTGTAGTACATTATATTACACACCTGCAAAATCTGTTGCTATTATCCACAGTTTGCACACTTTTTCAGCTAAGCAAGTGGACTACAACTTGAGGCCTTTGTACAGAGGACTTTCAACCTAGAAGGTTGAAATTCAGATGGTTAAAATCTAAGTTTTATGGTACAAATTTTATATGCTGGTTGTCCTCTTCTATCTGTTGTAATTTTTGTGCAATTCACTGTTGAAATCAGCATCATGTTAACACTTGATACTGCTGTTATAGCAACATGAAGTTTATGTCTAAGGCATTTTCATTTCCATGGCAACAGAAGGTCACTGAGAGTCAAGAAAATTTGCATCCCATTATTTTTCAAAACAGTGTCACCAAATCCAACAGGAAATGCAATAAAATAATTTTTAGCAAGCAAATCGTACGGCGGCACTTTTTGGACATGTCAACCTTTAGTGTTACATTTGCAGCAATGTTTAGATGTAACTGTAGCTTAACGAAATGACTTTAGAGTTTGTGTCTCGTTAATTTTTGACTGTTCTTTGCCTCATATAACAGCACCCAAAGTGGCTTGCTTAGGTCCAGAAGTGAAATATTTTTTCACTATTCGACTGCACTATAACAGATGGATTTAACATGGACATTTGAGCTTTTATAACTTAGCATTGTTCATTGATGGAAAGGCGCGTAATATGCCAAAAGTTTCAAAATTGTGTACAGAAGAAGTGTACAACTTGCATGTCTCAGCATTTAAATATTCTTTGTCTGATTAACACAAATCTGTCCCACCCCTAAAATCATGCTAAATTGGCAGCAATGCATAAATTTAAGTTGTTTTTCATTCAGCATATAGTAAAATATCAACAATTATTAACACATACGTTGAGTTTAAGACATAGGCAGTTGCCCAGCTTTTGCATTCATAATCGCCATCAGTCCTTTTAGGTGGCTGATCGATCGCTGGAGTCAATGTGTTCAGGATCAGCTGAGCTCAGCATTCGATTAGCAGTTAGCACACGTTTTAGCTGGTCAGTTACTAAAATTTTGTGACCATGCTATCTGTTGGAATGCCCCCTATACTGAATAATTTACAGAATTTAAATCTGGACTTTTTGGCAGTGAGTTTTTGAGTTCAGTGCCTAATTTCAGGGGTAATGAAGATTTAGGCAAATTTGGCAAAGAATATTTAAATGATTGCTATGCAAGTTCGGCCCTTTTTGTCTACAACATTTTAAAACTTTTGACATATCACACACTTTTCTACGGGTAACTGTCACTGAGTTATCGATGCTAAAACAGGTAAAGTAAAGGTAAAGGTCGTCAATTTGTATAGCGCATCATCGCGAACATGCACACACCTCTAATGCGCTTTCGTCACTAACCATAGCCGCCTGCCGCACGGCCACCGTGTGTGGCCTGCAGACACAGGCTGGCGCAGTGGCCGGCTAGGCAACCTCAGTCAGCTGTACCAAGGTCCCCACCTTCCGTAACCCACGCAAATGAGTTACTACTCATTTTACTGTCCCATGGAGGGTAGAAGGCTGAGTCAACCTAGCTGACAGGCTTCGCACCGAGATGGTTTACCTGCCCACAGGCAGTCACCCATCGCAGTACTAACCGGGCCCGGCGTAGAGTAACTTCGTTTCAGTCGAAATGCGTTACCAACTACACCACATCACCAACCAGTCCGGTTTTTTTGGCCCACCCTGTACTGTAGTTATTTTTGTGACAAAATGTTGTGCTGCTGGATTAGGAGATTCCTCCTGAATGAGGGTTTCAAAGAGGAGTACCACTTAGCAAGTCATTACTTTGCCGCTATTGACTCATCTCCAGGGCATGAAAACAGATGCAGATAGGCACAGACTTGCTGTTTTTCATAACAAGCACTGCTGATGAGCTTTTAGGGGGTACCAATATCCATGACATTGAACAACCTTGAACTCCAAAATAGCGGTTTTTAGTGAATTTTTTTTGCGATTTTTGGCCGCGACAAAGTGAATTGCATCAGAATGGCTGGAGATAGATCAAGACAACGTGGGTATAAAATTTTCAGCATAAAACAATGTCCTCCATACGGTGGGTTGTATAATTGTATAATGTTTATGCATGTATACATGTTATGTTTATTTATAAGGTATGCAGTGATAGCCAGTGGCTGTGCCGGCTGTCCCAAGCTGCACTGTGAACGTCCAGGCTGCGGAGTAGACTTCTGCTACCACTGCAAGCAGCCATGGCATGCCAATCAGACATGCACTGCAGCACGAGCCAAACGTCTGTCCAGTGTTCACTCTTTGTCTTCAGTCAACCACAGTCTTGAGTCAAACATTGGCAGCTGCCTCACCAGTACGTTTCTGTTTTTGATCGCTTAGATTCATTTTGTACGTGTATTAACGTTTAGCTCTTTCTGAGCTATAAGGTCCGTAGGATGGTACTGAGCCTTATCAGTAGGGTGTTGGACTTAGATCGCGAGGTCACTGATTTGATTTGCACTGCCAGACCACGAACACAGGGCTAGTGCAGTGCACAATGTTCATGTATATGTCCCAGGTATTGCTTAGTTGTAGTGGAGACTGAAGACCGATGATGGACTGATGGTCCAGGTTTTTCTGTAATCGTATGACAATGAGCACGAGTTGCAGACACTCTGTATATGGCTGAGTAAAGATGAAATTTGATGCCTGTCCTTGTTCCATATGATTGTGACTGTTTTGCGTGGGATGTATGTATGGTTGTTAACGGTTAACCGTTTGACTGGTTAACCGGTCTTGCTTTCAGGATCGAGCTTGAAACTGCCGGTCCCGTTAACCGTTAGCTACGCAATAATAGACGAGACGAGCCGGGACGGCACCATGACTCTTCTCTTCTCGAGCGACTCATTTTGCCCACTTTTTAGTGCAGGTGTTATCAGCTGTGATCAAAACTGATATCGTCTGCAGCGCTGTACTGTGACGCCCCGCGTGAGAACGGAGGGTGAGGCTTGGCATGTTTGAATGAATGGAAGAGACCACGGGTGAGTTGCTAATAAGCGCCAGACAGTGAAGTGGCGTTTACCTAGCGGCACTGGTGATGCAACAGGTGAGACGGCATGACCTGTTACATAATAGATATTTGTTACAACAGGGGCGATGCCGCGGTATCACTAGTCATTGTGGCGCTATCAGTGCTATCAGCAACCGACGTAGTGGAGTGGCGTGTGGTGTTGTTTGATCTTCCTCCCTGTCTCTTTGTCTTTGTCTCTGTCTGTCTGTCTGCCTAACTATGTTTATGCATGATGAACGTCGAAGGATGCTGTACCTCTGTTTCCTGCCAGGCCATGTCAGTGGCTGACCCAAGGAAAGTGTTGATATGGGGCTCCTCACGACCACTCACCCACACCATGCAAGCATGCCTTTCCCTCTTTTCCCCTTTCTTCAACCCTGCACTTAGTGGACAGCTAGGCACGTGCCTGGACTGCCACCAATCTAGTGCAGGTATGGGACGATTCACACATGTCAGTTATGTTAACGTTTGGTGTACGTGGTGGGAGTACCACAGATTGTGCTTGCAGTAGTCCATCAATGATTGACGACTGATTGATATACAACACCAAAAACCAGCAGTATTTCACTACAGCTAAATCTGCCACAATATTATTTCTTACAAGTTACGCCATTCTTCCACTCGCAATTCACTGTAATGTCTTCCCCATGCAGCAGTGGTGGTATGATCACAACGACTACACACTTTGTTGCCATATTGACGTACAGATACCGTCATACAATCGCGTGTGCTTCCTGGCAACGGTAACCTTCACAGCAGGGAACCTGTGTCACGTGAAACCACCAGGCACGGCGACAACACACGTTGTTAGCCAGCGAGCCACGCTGTGCTGTTGCCCGCCACGCTAACTGGCATATAGACACTTCACTCTGCCCGCCTGGCTGGCAGAGTGATCGGTCAGTCTATTACTTTGGATGTGGTGCCCGTTAATAAGTAAGCTATGGTTAACTGGTTAACCGGTCTTTCTGGTCACAGTCAAGCGGTCAAAATGAATGGGTAGTCTAACTGGTCTTAACAACCCTAGATGTATGTGTGTTAAACAGATGCAATGTGTGTATCAGTCATCACATCTGACTAGAGTGAGATTGCAGGATATCACTTTGGTGAGAGACAGGATTATAAAGTGGGTCTTGACATTAGTTCTGTATATTGCTTTGCTTTTGTATGCAGGTGAGATAAAGGCTTGTCCTCGGTGCGGAGCACTGATAGTGAAGATGGACGATGGCTCGTGTAATCACATGACGTGCACCGTCTGCGCAGCTGAGTTCTGCTGGCTCTGCATGCAGGAGATATCCGACATACACTACCTCAGGTAGAGACAACTTGAATTATTCTTTCTAGAGCTAGTAACAATCCAAAAATTATTTGGATAACTTCTCAAAAATTAACAGTCCATTAATCGCTAACTAGTTTCGACTAAAACTGACAGTGTTTGTTGTGCTTTGTGGAGTATTGATGGGGTATTGGTCCTTGGACTTAAGATCGCAAGGTCACTGATTTGAATCCCAGTCAGGTCGAAATTATATATTGGTGACTACTTTGATGGGCAACTCCCTGCTGTCAAGTAAACCATCTTAGAATCTTAGAATAGAACCAACAGCAAGGTCAACACAGCCTTCCATTCCTCTGGGATAAGTAAATTGATTGCCGGCCTGTCTGGCTGGGGTTAAAGCGGGCGAATTTTCCTGTGTCGGTTGGCAGGTACGATGCCATATGGCAGGTGACACTCCATAGCTCTGTGACGGGTTTCCCATAAACAGCTGTACCATACTCAACCTTTCAGTCTTTAAACAAGGTTCACATTGACACTGAAGATATTGTATGTTTGTGCGCAGTCCGTCGGGGTGCACGTTCTGGGGCAAGAAACAGTGGAGTAGAAAGAAGAAGATCTTACTGCAGCTGGCAATGCTGGTCGGTGGTCCCATCGGTATCAGCTTCATTGCTGTTGCTGCCATTCCGGCCATCATCATTGGGCTTCCGGTCTGGTTCGGCAGAAAGGTGGGTACAAACTAAATTTCCGCATCTGTTTGCTGGACTGTTTGTTTGAAGAATTTTATGAGCACGTGTTATGTTTTGAACTTGAATACATGTTTTATAAAACTAACGATTGCTCCTGATATCGAGGACCAAACAGCAAACATCCTATCTGTTTATGATAAGTGATGCCATTTTGAGTTGTCGCTACCAGCAAGTTCTTGCAGTCATCGGCAGTTTGTGGGCTCCAGTCATTGCTCCTTGGATGTACTGTCAGCAGACTACACATTGACTGGAATCGTTTCATGGCAGCAGTAGACAGTTGTGTAGTTATTGTCTGTCCAATGCAATGCACAGCATTGGACAGAGTATAAAAATCAATTGAGCGTCCATCTGGAACTCCTTAACTCCTCAAATTCGTCAATGTCAAACCTTGGCTACATTCAGAAGTCACTTAAAGACCCACTACTTTCAGTCAGCCTTTTCTGCCACCTAGCGTCTATCATCCTATGCGCCCTGATTCTTTCTGAGACTTTGGCGCTTTATAAATCATTTACTTACTTACTGTCCATGTGTGCATGCATCTGTCCAACATTTGACGCTTCATATCTTCATAACGGTGCAAGATGGATGCATGGTCACGATGGACCATTTATAGTAAGGCACTGGCGACGAATGGAATGGTCATGTGACTGACAGCGTTAATTGTTTACTTATAATAGTAGTGAAGAATGACAAAAACATTGCTGCTGTACAATTTGAAATTAAACATTTTGATTTTTTCTACTAGTCTAAACAGCTCACTGATTATATTTATACGGACATATACTGTAAACTATTGAAATGCATTGGACAGACTCCGTGTTTGTGTGAACATTATCTTGTTACAGTCTATATTGCATACTGTGTGTGCAGATGTATAGAAAGTTTGCCAAGAGTCGTCGCTACCAGCGAGTTCTAGCAGTGACTGGAGGTGTGCTGGCTTCGGTGATTGTTGCTCCACTCCTGTCGCTGCTTTCTGTCGGTTAGTTTGAGTGATTGGTTATTTGCAAGTGGCATCATAGATGTTATAAATGCATTATAAATGTAGGTATTACAACAAGTTACAATTTTCCAACAGACACTGCAAATTCTGATGTGAAAGTGTTGATTTTCCCTAATTTTTTCTTTAGAATGGAGTTTTTTTTATTTTTAAAGATTGTATTTTGCAATTTTCTGACAAAAAGATGATTGTCTGGCAATTTTCCTACAGCCAAAAATCTACGGGGCAATCGCCCACCCTTGCTCCCTTGCCTTGCTCCTCTTCCGGCTGCAGTTGCTGCCTGGATGGGTGATTCTTTGTACCCTTGTCTGAGTATATAACCAACCACCTAGGTCATTTTAGCTTACCATCCTTCCAAGTTAGGTAAGTCGGGTATTGGTCCTTCTGGCTGGGGCTACAGTGTGGCCATGGCAGGTGGTGCTTCATAGCTTTGAAATGGGTTACTGTAGAACTGTAGACAGTTTTTAACTTTTTAGTAGACCTACATGACTGTTACCTTTGCCCTCAGCTTAGAGACAGCCAATTGAGGAATTGGGACAGTGTATCTCTAAGGTGTAGTGCCAGTCTCCATGCTGTTTGTGTTATCTATGCAGTGATCAGTGTTCCACTACTGCTGGCTAGCCTGGCTTACTATATCTCTATGCTGTTTGCTCTATGCAGTGATTGGGGTTCCGCTGTTGCTGGCCTACGTCTATGGTGTCGTGCCGCTATCTCTATGCCGTAGCGTCGGAAGCTGTGGAATTTGTACGACATCATCCGGAGTGAGAATAAATGTGAATGAGGATGAGGAATGCCCCACTCCAGGCAGTCTTTCCATGGGCCCTTTCCAGTCTACGTCCAATGTCGGTTAGTGGACCAGAAAAGGTCCTATGAAAATAACTGCATAATAATCCACAATTAAACAGAAAAGTTTAATTGTGGATTATTGTGCAGTTATTTTCATAGGCCACATTATGAGTTTTGCTGATTTGTCTGTTCGTCCATCTATCTAAGTTCTGTCTGTTTTGTGTGGGCTTCTAACTCTATAATAAAAAGGCATAGAAATTGAAAAAAATGATGTGGACTTTCTCCAGAGCAGGAGGAACTGGTGTGCAATTTTTTGGGTAGAAACGTCATGGCTAAGGTTGAGTTTGCAACTTCAGGTTTGTTTATTACTGTGTATAGTAGGCTGGATAGCCACACAGTATGTCAGCACTCAGTCGACATGTTTCCCTCAGGTCCATTGATTCACAAGAAGCTTTGTCTTCATTTTTATCACTCATATGTTTATAGAGGAAAATATTTTGCATCAAAAGTCAGCATTTGGAAATCATTTAGTGACTCAGGAATCATGAAGGCATGCTTCTACTAACGTCAGCTCAAACAGTTAGTATCAGATTGCTTTTAGGGGCCTTAGCCCAAACTGGGGTAACCGCAGAAAACTCTGCTGCTTACCTGACTTAATGCAATTAGTGAGTAATAAATTGTAGGTGCACCCTTATTAAGATCAGAATGTCAACATGTCAGTGACATACTTTTAGACATGCTGGTCCATTCACTTTGAATGTTTCCAAACTGTCTTGACAGCAGCATGCACCCTCTCTTCATTTTAGATATCATTTCAAACATTTTTACTTCTCATTCTACTAGCACAAAGAGAGCATTGGAAGTTATTTATTCCACGCTGGCAGTCTGCCGTACTGTCTGAACTGGGATAAACTGTTGATAACCTAACAGTGCAGTCACGTGTGACCAACTGAACGACAGTGTGGGCCACACAACCGACTGTTGGCCAGTGTGGAATAAGTATCAGGTAAACTACTGTCTGGAGTGTTTAAAGATTGTTTAACTCTCACCGATTCGTTCCCAGACTATCCTTTAGCAGAAAAACACTCTTATTGTGCTGTATAAATTGCTTACTTATGTTCAAATTGTCAGCATCGATGGAACGCGAGTTCAGCCCAGCATCGGGTGACAATGCTTCGTTGCAAAGAATGCGGAGTTTTGCCGACAGTGACGGCCATATTGTCAGCAGTGGCGCCACCAGTGACCATGACTCACACTACAATGACAGCATCGGCAGCGTGGGACACCGCCGGAAAGTCGTCATTGATGGAATCTTCAACAGGTGCTTTTTTGTTCGAACAGTTGCCAGGATTTCATTTGTGGGGTCAAGGTCAGAAAGTGTGGTCCAAATATGTGCAATAGTAAACGAGTTACACCTATTACAACTGCAATAAAACTGCAACATGCAACTTGCAACTCTTGCAGCTGCAAGGAAAGATATTACATCTGCAATAAAACTTGCAACAAATGCTGCAAGAAGTTGCACAACTATTGCAGACCTCATTAGCATAATATTATGCACGCACACAATTTATTCGTGAAGTTGCAAGTTGCAGCCAATCACAGCATAGCGTCCGACCGGCCCACGGCTGCTGACGCACGCCTGTGTGGCTGTCTGACAGTCACCACGCACAGCTTGTGAAGGCCTATAGGCTTAGTGTCTAAAAGTGTAGGATATGGGATCTGAGGTTACACTAGGCCTACATGGTACATTGTCGCCACGGAAATAGCTTATCGCCTGTTTTGGCATAGCTTTTTCTTCTCTTTAGCACAATGTGCGCTATTGCAGTGCGCTCACAGCTGCTAGACAATGCAAATTAAACACATCCTCAAATTTTTCATCTATTTTCACGTGATTTATGTATGCAACAGAGGCACGTTTTGCACTTTTCATTTCTCTGAGATTCTCTGAAAATTTCAGAGAAATAAAAAGTGCAAAACGTGCCTCAGCTGATCAGTGATTGACAACCATCGTGCAGGTGGTACCCGCCCATTTTCTTGCAGCGTTTCAAGTTTTATTGCAGTTGTAATAGCTTTTGTTGCAAGTTGCATGCTACGTGCAAAAAGTTGCATTGTTGCAAGTTGCATGTTGCATGTGTTATTGCAGTTGTAATAGAGGTTTTATGAGCGATAGATGAAATTCAAAATGGCGGCCGCCGCCATCTCGAATTTATCATTTTTGTCCATTTTGGTCAAATGGTCTATTTCCGGTGGCAGCCGTCTACATTACTGGAAAATTTCATTTATCTACATCAATTGGCGGCTGAGTTATTGCAGTTTGTGCAAAAATCCAAGATGGCGGCCGTTGCCATCTTGAATTATAATTTTGTAATGCTGGACCACCCACAAAGTCCATTTATGCACCTGAAATTCCCTTTCAAATTTTGTGTTGATCGAGTGCGTACTTTTCGAGATATCGCGATTCGAAAATTTTGCAAATTTGGCTTAAAATGCTTTTTTAGGCCCCCAAAAATCATGCTTTTGGAGAGTTTTGACCCCCAAACATTATTTTTTATCATCGAGACCCCCAAAAGGCCTTACCTTACGCGGAAACACGCATTTTTAGCCATAAACGGTCGTGATCGGTCTTCTGGTGTAACCTGTAGGCGTGAGCAAGAATACAAAAAAGGATAGAACAAAAAATAACGGATAATGCCCTCCCTACGCAGACCCTCTTTCCGTCGTCTCACATCAACCAAATTTTGCATGTGGGGTCGTATCCCGGATATCTTTCTTGGTTTCAAGTTTCATTAAGATCGGTTGAAAAATGTGGGAGCTGTGGGGGGGTCAAAATTTCGACCTTCCCGTTGACTTGGCACATCGCTTATACAACAGCTGTTGTTGCTATCGCACAAGCCGTGATACTGTTGATTGTAATGACTGGCAGTTTGCGGACTAAGAACTGTGTGCACCGAAAGTGTGCCACCATTTTATGTTTTTATGTCGGTTTATTTGTATGCAAGTTTGAACATTTGAGAGAATTGGCAGTTTTTGTTCTTTAGTGTGTCTAGCGATCTTTAGCTCTCAACACACAGAACTAAAATTACAATTAAAATTAAAATAACAAAGTCATAGAAATCAAAATTATAATTACAAAGTAGAAAAAAGATTAAAATAAAATTAGAATTACTTAATTTTTTAGAAATGTAATTAGAATTACAATTAAAAAGAAAGTTGAAATTACAATAACACTGGTATGAGTCTGACTCTGCTAACAACTGGCATCATTAACGGACTGCTCCAGGTTGGAGGTGCATGCTGAAGTATCATTCAATCCATCGGGGTCATCTCGGTGCAGCCTGGGTGAGGGGTCGTCAGCAGGGGTTCCCCACTGCGGGGTCAAAGGTCGGTCATCAGCTACCGTTTCATTCAGTGACATCATCAGTACCAGGTTGGAAAACATCGTCAATCGTTGACTATATGGATTGTATTGAAATTTAAAATTCGTATTTTTAGTGCTTTTCCTGTTTTTTAGCAGTGTGGCTTGGTAGTCTAATGATTAGCGTATCAGACTAATAATAGCAAGGTCACTAGTTTGACTTCCAGTAGGTATACTGCCAGGTAACAACCTTGGGCAAGTTGTTCACACCAGTGTGCTTCTGTCACCTCGCAGTATAATTTAGTACCGGCCTAATCTCTAGGAAGTTATTGGAGTGTATGGGAGAGGTGTGGCCTACTGTATCATTAGTTTGAGTTGTGTCTGCAGCCCACTGCCAGCTCAGGACCTTGGAAATGGAGATGAGAACCAACCATAGGGTCACAGAACTGTGAGAGGGTGATGCTGACTATGGGTAATTTCTCTCACGTTTCTACCTTGAAACTCCGCCCGTTTTGCTGCATCTGGCCTGTCCCTGTCACTTGCTTTAAGTAACATTTGTCAAAGTTGTGGCTGTCAGACTTTTTTAAAACCTGTATTCCTAACAGCAGCATACCAGCATTTGTGGAATTGAAGTATATTTGATTTTTGTGATTTGGGTTGAAATGACTTGAGATTCGAGGATGTGATTGGCGATTTGGTTTGAGGTTTCGGCTGAAGATTTAAATCATTTTGCTGAATGATCTGTGCTTTGAAGTTGGCTTGGCGATGCAAAAAGTAGGGTGTTGGTCCTGACGGACTTGTGAGTGAGAGTTTGTGGGTTTGATTTCCATTCAGGTCACTGTCCAGTAGTTTCTACCTGGATGGCTGACTGCAGACAGGTAAAACATCTCAGTGTGAACCTCCAACACCATGCTGAACTCAGCCTTCCATCCCTACTGGGTATATAAATTGAGCATTGGCTGGGGTTGAGGCAAGGTGCATTCACCTGTGTCGTGTGGCAGGTAATACTGTGATCCAGTATGGCAGGTGACGTTTCGTAGCTTTGAGATGGGTGACCCATTAAAAGCTACACCCCTTGAACTTTTAAGACCATTAAAATGGCTTATCATGTGTATTGCAGTCAAGATGTCGGTGCTGATCGCATGTTCACTCCTCAGCCTTCCAACACATCTCTGGACTCAGGAGGCTCTGGATCTCTAGTGATGGGCAGTGGCGGTCGATCCGATGGTTTGGTCACTGGCCCAACACCATTCATGATGCCTCCCCCACGGTCGATAGTCCACCGGTCGTCAGCTGACTCGCCGCCAGGGACCCTGAACAAGCAGAGGAGTGTGAGCTTTGTGAGGGTGGGAAGTGGAGGTCGGGGAGAGAAGCGACGGGAGATGGGCTCCGGCAGCGGCGCTGGGCACCGACATGCTGGTGGTGGCACCGTCCCATCCTGGGTGAGTGAGCTGTGGAAATTAACAACTAATTAATTGGTTATTTGTTTAGAAAACTAATCTATTAGAAATTTTGTGAATGGATTAAGATTTCTTAATGATTTCAAATTTTATTAAAAGTATGCACTTTTTAACTGCCTTGATTGGACCATGTTGAACATTTGTAATCTAAGTTTATTTTGCGTAGGACATGTCATTGAGATTTGTAATTGTATAGTGTTTGTTTAACAGTCTTTAGTTTGTGACCTTCAACTACACAGTTTGTGTAAACTGCTACATCATCATCAATGTAGGTGCCGTTGTGGACTACGTTTAAGCGTCACTGCATGAGCGTGGGTGACAGCATTGACGAACGTGTCGAGTCGTCGACTGCCGACACTGTCGGTGACTACCTAAGTGTGCGCAGTCTGGCCTCCACGCCCGCCGTCCCGAAGCTGGAAGCCTGCCCTGGCGGAAGCAACATTGTCGCTATGGTAGAGGCCGGCGACTCACAGCTATCACCACGTGGGTTTTATTTGTTTATTTCAGTAAATAACTAGTCTAACCACTGTACAGAAACGGGAACTCTGCCCAGTGAAAGCAACGTCATCTCAATGGTGGATGGTAACTAGCAGCTCCAATTATGTAGATTTTTCGCATGCCGTGAAGTGAGAAGTATGTATATGTTTTGTTACGGTCACAAGTGTATTGTGCGAGTGTAACTAGGCAGAATACACTCATGACTATGTTGGAATATGCCCATTTCATGACCTTGGTCATTGGTTTGTTTGCTGTTGTACTTCCGTACTATAGCTTTGGTATTTCACAAGATATAACAGCAGCAGTATTAAGGTGAAATGGGCAAGACCATAGTCGTTTACGTGAAGTGATATTGTGTGCCATAAATCATTAAAATCAGCTGGTGTTTCACCGAGTTATTTGAAAAATGAAAACAGCACTTTTTTGAAGCCACTGTGGTCCGGGATCCGGTATAGAGAAATTTGTAATCCCGGGATCCTGATCCCGTTTTGTGATTAGGCTTACAGAATGGTCGCTGTTTTGGTATCTATAGTAGACTTATTTCATGGATGAAGATGTAGTAGGCCAATTGTACGGAAGGTATTGCAAGTGTAGGAAGTGACTGTGACTGTAAAAACACAAATTACAGTACACAGAAAAAGTAGGACTTTAATGCGCATCAAATATTTTATTTATTAGAGGGTTAAAAAAAACTAAAAAAAGTATAATTTTAACGAATTTTTTGTAATCCTGAAATCCCGGGATTGGGACGCCGCCACGGCATCTCGGATTGCAAACACTAGTGGTCCATAAAAAACGTGGCTCTTTACTTTTGTCCAAATCTTCAACAATTATTGACCGATTTTCAAAAAAAATTTCAGCGGCACACTCTGCAGACAGTTTGCAATAATGTGGTTATTATATATCCCACCACAGCATTAATGCATCTGTACATTACCTTGCGAAATATAAATGCAAGAAAAAACCTAACGATAATAGTGAACATTTAGGTAAATGGAAATAAAACACACCAGACCTATTTTGTATTGAATGATCCATATGACACTAAACTGTGTTAAACCCACACAGTTTATTGTCATTCAGACCATTCACTGCAATGTTGGTCTGAAGTTTTTTTTGTTTATTTACCAAAGTGATTGTTTATTATCGTTATACATTTATATTTCATTTATATTGTACAACGTAGTGTAGAGACACATTTATGGTGTGGTGGGATATATAATAAACACATTGTTGCAAATTGTCTGCAGAGTGTGCCGCTGAAAAAATTTTGAAAATCTGTCAATAATTGGCGAAGATGTGGACAAAAATAAAGTGCCACATTTTTTATGAACCACCCTGTGGATTGGTTCCAATCTGAAGTGTCTGTCTGTTGTTTCCAGTGTACCACCATCAAGCCGGTGTTGTGGACGTCAGCGCCACCTGTCGTCGGTGCAGTGGCACTATGTCGTCCATAGATCGTGCCAGTGACTGCTCATCTAGCCTGTCCACCAGTAGCAACGCTGTCTTTGCCACCGCGTCCGGCCAGATCTTTGTGTCCAAGAATGACCTTTGTTCAAAGGACGATCTTCGTTGCTGCTTCTCTGGCGAGCAGATTGGAACGACCGACTGCACCGATAGACTCAACAACTCCGATAACTGACATTCGTTCAACTCATTGGCATCCTGCGCTTTCCTTAAATTTTTGGCTGAGTGAAAAATCGTCTGCAAATCTTTATCTTGTTCGAATATTTTTGTTCAGAAATGCAAAATTTGGGACAGAAAGACTGCGATTTTGGGGAATTTTAGGTGCAAAGTCGAAATTTTTGAGCACTTGTAATCTCTTCTGTCGCAAATTTGCAGTGACTGTTGGAAAATTGCAACTTTCTGCTACATCTTCTTTAACCTTTGTTTTTATACTGTCACTGTTTTTGGATGCTATTCGTTTCTGAAAAAACCTTTATCCATTGAATTTTTATTCCACCCTCAAAAATATGGGGCAGCTTTTGCTTTGCTTTCAAAGATTTTTGTTTACATCTAGTCTGTTATGCTGCAGTGTTTTTGCTTTGTGTTGGTGAGAATTGAGGGTAGAATTGGCTCTTGTCAGTTAATTGTGGAAAGTGTATGCTTAATTCTGCGTTTGTGTCTCAGTATATGTGCATATGTGTGATCATTAGTTAAAATGGCTAAAAATTGACTGTGCTATTCCAATTGATAATAGTATTAATATTATTACTGCCTATTGGATTATAGCTCCTGTTGCTCTTGCAGATGACTAGTATTCGTCCAACTCACCTGTAGTAAGTTTGATAAATATTAGTTGTTTGCAGATTACTAATGTTTCTGAATTTTTTTTTCTGGTGAGCAGATTGTTACGACTGTAGATCTGTGCTTTGTGTGAAAGTGTTCACTTTTAGCATGTGTGTTTGTGTATATTCAAGGTGGAACACAAAAGAATGCCAATTCTCCAAAATATTTCTGGAAGTGAATGTCATTTCCCTAAATAATATCAGGACAAGGGAATGGTGATCCAGTGTAGAGTTGCCGCAAATAGGCCTGCAAAGATATAAAAAGTCAAGGTAAAAGTTAGCAGGTCTTCTATATAATGCATAACTCGTTGTCACCAGATGTGGTGTCTGGGGTGCCAAAATGCTTTAAAATACGTTTGCGGTGGGATACCAAAAGAGTGCTTCCCCTGATCCCCTAGCTGGATTACAGGGGGGCCAGCCTACTTGTAAGGAGAGGGGTTGGGAGGGTAATGTAGGGGAGATGTTCCCCCAAACAATTTACCACTACACCGTTCGGTATGTCTATCCACAGTGTAGCTGTAGCATATTGGTTGTGTATGATGGCGTTTTGTGTTGAGTTTGTATTAACTGATGCTTTTAACAGTGACTGACTGACTGAGGAATTGTGTATTTTATTTCATTTTTATTTTCTTTTTAAGTGCTGATTAAAGTATACATCATAAAGACCTTATCAGTGGACTGTTGAACATCTCGTGGAAAAAAAAATCCAATTTGTATGTCTTTTTTTCTAAAAATGAAAAAAAACAACATACGCCTGATCTAACATTAGTAATGCAGATAAGGCATCTCAAGGTCATTCAAGGACAGACACTTTAAGGTCGCTGGAAAGCCCACTTGGCACGTCATGTCGCGGTATAGCAACGTTGGTCTTATCTCTGAACACATGTACATGGTGACAGAAATAAACTGAACTGATATCTCCATTCAGTATTAATTTGTGTATAAAGTGTACAAAGTGACCGAACTGAACTGAAATTATGCCAGTTGAGTCGAGTTGTCCTCCAATAGACAGCATTATAAGATTGATGACTGTCTGGAGGATAACAGGGAAGATTATTAGAACTACCATTATGTTAATTACATATGCACGTGTATAATATGGAGTTCTTATAATTTCAGGTTAACTTCATTTTTGTGTTTTGTGTTCTGTAAAGGTTAAACTTTCTGTTTATTGTAAAGTTTAAACTTACTGTTTCATTATTGTGTTTGTGTGCATTTTGCCTGAAAAGGCCGTCTCGAAATGACCTATATTGTGTCAGGTGGGACGTTAAACCCTACTCACTCACTTTCTCACTCACGTGTTACCTGTACTGTACAATGCAGGGCGGTGTCCTGCAGGACCTTGAGGACAAAAAATTATGGCCTTGGCCTTGAAGACCCCTGGCTTTGGCCTTGGTCTTTAGTCAGTGGTAATGAATGTTTTCTGTGCAATGAGTTTATGGTATTTGCATGATATATCCACTTCAGTATGTTACTGTGACTGTGCAGGATTAAATGTCTGAGTGTGGAGTTTTAATTTGGTGCAGATAGGTTATCAGATATGCCATCTTTAGACTCTGTTATTTAGTGGCCCTGACCTTGGCCTCAAAGACCACTGGTCTTGGTTTTGGCCTTGGCCTTGACAATGCTGGCCTTGATCCCATTCCTGGTATTAAACGAACAAACTGGCAGTTTGTGTAATTCATTTCAGTTGATTTCACGAAGCATACAGAGCATTTCTGTCTGCACTTTTCGAGCAGAAGCTATGGCAGGCTAAGTTACTAAAAATCACCGTTTTGAACCGCCCCACTTTGAACTTTCACTTGATGCTCCCCATAACTGGTTTAGTTTGTCAGTTTCCTCTGATTGCTGATGAAATGATAATAAGTTGTGTGCTGATTTTACTATGGTGATTTTTGCCGTTGCTTTATCTGTTGATTCTTGTGTTGTGAGTAAACTAATTGATTATTTACCACGGTGTGTGCGTATGTCATTACATGTGGTTCGTACAGCTAATATGTTGAGAAGTTTAATCTCAAGTTTTGTTAGTTTATATATATATGTGGCTACAGAGACTACAGGTAATGTGGCTACAGGTAATGTACAAACATTATTTGTCATTATTCAACATTATTATATAATACTATATCTAGTGTCGTCGTGATGGGGGGAGAGCCATCTAAGTTTTAGCCTGTCGGAAAATTTTCTTTCTATTCTAAAAATTGGGAAAAAAACAATTAGGGTTTGAATTTTGGGGGAATTTATGAGCAAAATTGACCTGCTCTGCAGTAGTGTCAAAATTGCATAAAATTGGAAAGTTGTAAAAAAAATAATTGTATGAAAACTGATTGATGACAATCTCTCATTCTCTCCGCAGGCACAGTTAAGATAGTCCTGATTCTCACTGGGTGTTGAGTTTTGACCTACTTTACTTGTGTCCAAATTGACTGGTAAGTGATGAAATAGTGTGAAATGTCACATTCAACATTATTTGTACGTATCATGTGTATCATGTATGTAGTACCTGTATTAAAAGCGAAAATCGTTACTTTTTAAAAGTAACATGATTATGAAAAATTAAACAACGATACAAGTATGCATTTTGGTTTACTAGCCTACAACAGTTATTATAGGCACCATAATACAAACTTCATTCCTAAAAACTAATGAACATGCATGTTCATAAATTCGTTAGTTTCTGTAATCTGTTCTCTTTCATAGATCAAAGTCAAAATAAAATGATTCTGTGAAGTCAAATATCACTGGCACAAATTTTGAGACCTTACGTGACGTCAAAACTCGAGTAATTTGATCAAGACGCTAAGTAAATATAACTGTGTAGCGATAGTTCGTCAATATCGTATCGATATTGTATGAAAATTGAAACTGATATTGACCCATCCCTAAAACAGATAGTTATTCTACGCCGTGGGCGTGGTTACTCTACGAATGTAAACACTGTAATGTGAACAATTTAACTGCGTTTTTGATGCTTAACGCATTAGTTTAACGCATTAGTTTTTGTTCATAGACAAGTATATTATAAATATGCTAATTTCGTGCCTAAGCCAGAACACGAAAACAAATTTCTTTTTGTTCTTTTCCAGTAACATTTGAAGTCTGCCACTGTGAATTTCTTCACAGTTAACACTGCAGAGGCCTAGACAATAGCCTAATTCCTGATCGCTAATTCGTCTAGGCATTTACTCAGAAAACAATGGTCTGCTTTGTCACTTGACGACAATGCACAATGGCAAGATACAACGACAGGGCCGTAGCTACATTGAGGCACGAGGATGCACTTGCCTCCTCGTTCTCAGCCACTTGCATAAATTGTATCACAAAACAAGAGTTTCAGCTAAGTGAATTTTGAACGCTTTTCGGCTTTTGGGGGGCGAAGCCCCCAGACCCCTCACCGGGCGTATTACTTTTTAGTTAGCAGTAGATCCTTAAAGCCAGCTAGCTCTGAATTTCATGTTCGGATCGGCATTTTCGCGGCTAAAGTCCCAGCTTAGCCGCAATTTTCGCGGCGGCGGCGGCTTATCAAAAAAAATTGGTGGCTCGCTGCTGGAGGCTGGCTAAGTCGGCAGCTTAGGGCAGTGGCAGATCCAAGGAAAAAGGGGGTGGACATGCGCCCCCACCTCTTTGCATAAGTAAACACTTCATATGCTCTGCCAAACTGCTAATTAATAAGTTCGTGTATGAGAAAAAATGACTGAAATTATTATCGCCACCAGATGTTATATTTTAAGGCTAAAATGCACCAAATTTGATTTCGGCTGGGGCTCCGCCACAGACTCCACTGCAGGAGCTCGCAGCGCTCTTCCAGGCTCTCTAGCTGGATTCTAGGGATTCTACTCTTTCAAAGGGAAGTAACCGGGACTCAGCCGCAGTGATCCACTCCTGGCAGTCAGTTGTCTGGTCAAAGTGGTCTATGACGTAACAGCTTGTGTTATATAGAGGCTGCAGTTTACAGTAATCGATTGAGTCCATAGCTCAGTGATTTAGGCCATTGACTCGTGTTTTTGAGTTTGTGGGTTTGAGTCTGACTCTGATAATTTGACGTTTTTTTCTTTTTTGAATTAATGTTGTAAAATTGTCATTCTGCTATTTTGTTGTTTATTCAGTATGGTTTCATTGTGTAAAACACGTTTTTGTCATCCATATGATATTAGTGATTGTGTATGAAATGTATGAAAATGATATAAAGACATTCGCAATGAGGTGCTGGTGTTTTCGGTAAAAGAATGGAATTTCTGATTGATATTATGGTTATGATTAGGCCCTACAGATTGCGATAAGGATAGGGTTAGGTTTAGGGTTAAGGTTAGTGTTAGGTGTAAGGTTTTGGTGTAGTATTGACAGAATTATCTGACGATAGATGAATATCTAAATAAAGGTGTAATATTGATGCATGAATTGACTGTGATCATGGAAGCTGTGGGTAAAAGCCTTTTGGCCACTACACATTGTCCGTGATATTCTGCATTTTGCTAGGGTTGAGAGCGTGAGTGGCTGACTGCCGTGACTTGAGGGCATGTCGAGGCTTTCCATCATGGCAGTCTCACTACATTGGCAGCGAATATCATACGGTGCTGGGAGCTCATCACCACAGCTAGAGTCCTGGTTACCGGGACCGAATCCACGACGTAAAACTATTAGCTAAAACTATCAGAACTATTTGAACTATTGAGACAACATGCATAAATTAGCGTATTTATAATATACTTATCTATGAACTGACCAAAACTGTTAGGCATCAGAAATGCAGCTGAAGAAATTTGTTGACTTCGTGTAATATTAGATAAATCTGGTGGAAAACGATGCTGTCGTGTGTGACATGGAGAAGCGTGGTGTTGTCAAGGCATGGTTGTCGTAATATGCTCAGAGTCATGTCCGTTGCTTTGAGTGTCAAACTACCTCGCCAGCAGATGTTCGACTCAGTTCGTCTGCCTGAACGAGTTTCTTCTTTGTGCTTCAGATTTAGTTCCAACTACAAAGGTATTATGTGCATCTCATTGGATGGTCGTGTGCAGAATGCAGCAACAATGCGATAATTTTGCCCTTGGCTTGCTGGTGCAGTAGAATGTCAGACTGACGACTGCGAGGTCTCTGGTTCAACTCTCGCCCCGTGTACTGCCACATCATCATCATCATCATTTTATTTCGTTCATAGACACATAGCATGACATTTTAAAGGTCACAAGTAATGAACTGGAACGACAAGGTTGAAACAACACTGACACCCGCCCATTAGCCTAAATAATACAAAACACATGCAAAATAAACGAGCAGTTTAAAAACACTTCAGAAATATGGCAAAATCAACAGAGCCTATAGACTGTTTAAAGGTGTTGATACTTCTAAAATTAACACTACTTGGTAATGAATTCCAAACGTTTATAATGCGCTCACAGAAGAACGATGAGCGTGTACTATGATTTGTACGATGCTTGAAAAGTTTAAACTGATGACCGCGTGTTGACACAGCAGAACAAAACTCAAACAAATTTACATCTAGATCCACATGACCAAAAAGAATCTTATAAGTTAATATTAAATCAGCATGTAAATAAGGTAAAGATGTCATACCCCCAAAAAAGCATAGATGGGTGCTCATCTCCCTTTCTATGGCCGCTGGGCAAGTTGTTCATATGTGTGCACCTCTATTAACCAAGCAATATAATTTGGTTCCAGTGGTCAAAGGGCAGTGACGCTTTGCAGCTGGGAAGGTAACCATAGGTCTGACATTTGCATTGGCCATGCATCACAGACTCGGTGGCAGTGATATTCCAGTAACTGAAACTCAAACTGATACTGAAGTGATTGATTTCCGTAAAACTCATACTGAAACTAATACTGATAAGATTTTCAATACTGATACTATATACACTGTGTCTCAAAAAAACATCCCTGACATTTTCGCAAATGCCAGAAATTTATACTGTAATTATTAAGCTCAAACTTTATAGAAACTGAAACTGAAATGGTTTTCAGAACTGGAATAACACTGCTCAGTGGTCTATCCTTCTACAGTCTCAGTGGCCATAGAAAGGGAGATGAGCACCCATCTATGCTTTTTTTGGGGTATGACATCTTTACCTTATTTCTGTCCACTAACTACAAAGTAGGACATGTGAGGTTGGATCCATTTACAATACAATACAATACAATATTCGTTTAATTCAAGCGTAGACAGACCGCTACGTAGGTTACAATAAATTACGCTAGTGTTAACAGTGTGTAGGTTACAGGATAAAAGAAAAAGCGCAGTAGAACATAATATGCAATTTAAACAAACTTTTTCGGAAGACCATATTTTGACCTCTAGGGGCCACCGCCCCATCAAATTTTTACACATGCTACAGAATGACAAGACTTGTTCAGCTAGTGCACACCTCACTAAGGACTAGGTTTGCATAACAATTTTTGTCAGTGAAAGTTAAAAATTGGTTTAAAGTGCATTGTATTAGCCAGAAGTTGCATTAGCCATAATAACATGCTGCGATGCAGGCATGACAGTTTAGGTACAACTTCTGGAGATCCAGCACCAAAAAAAACAGAAAATCACTTTACCGCTGATATCGTTGTTCTTTACACATAGTAATGTGCAGTTTTTCACCACATGGGGGCCTTGTCAGGGGCCCCATCGCTACCTCGATCTTTTCTTTCAATTTTGTTCAGATATCGATGCCCACAGGTTTTTGAGGGTTGGCATTAAAGCCTTCTGTTTCGATTCCGATCATGCTGAGTGTCTTTCTGGCTAAAGCTACAGTGCAAGGTGGCCTGATGTTGCCCCCAGTTTCTAGTTGGAAGTTGTTTTATAACCTGTCAGTTTGTTTTGCGTCTTGTCTTGTTTACGCTACACAAGTCCACAATGCATGCAGCTTTCATTTCATTTCAATTGTGTTGCTGTGTGCTGTTATCAGGGTGACCACTTGTCTGGAAAACAGGGAAATGTCAAGGAATTTTACATCTGTTAGGTAAAGGTCAGGAATTTAGTCAACATCAGTGAAATGTCAGGGAAAAAATCTTGTAAGGGAAAATTTGCTGAAAAGTTTTCTAAAAATGCATCAACAGGTTTTTTAGTATCACTCTCTTAGTACTCTGTGCCAATTATTGTACCCAGTATGCTGTTTGTTGCTGAATTTTGCTTACTTGTATTTTAGTTTTTAACATTTATATCCATGTTATATTTTAGTTAGTACTAGGGTTAGGTTACTCTAGTTAAGTGCCAGTTAAAATGGTCAGGAGTGCCGCATATCGTCGGTGAATTGTTAGGGAGTTTCCTATCTGGAGAGTGGTCATGCTGTGTTATTCGTCTGTGACAACAGGTGGCTCAGTGGTTGGGCTTGCGCATGTCTTATGTGTCTATAAATGTGGTTGGTTGTGTTTCAGGGCTGTCAGTGGCTGAGTGGGAAGCCAAGTGCTTGAAGTATGGTTTCCGTCCAGCGCCGGGTCTGGCCGAAGTCTCACACGAGGACGTAGAGAGGAGTCTGCAGCAGAACAAGAACAATGTCGTCATCATTGATGTACGGGAATTTGATGAAGTTGCTCGGTTTGGAAAGATACCATCCTCTCACATTCTCCCAGGTTTTACTGTGAACTAGTAGTGGTGGTGGTGGGGTTTCTCCCACTGCTACCAGGTTGTACTGTAAACTTTCTGTGTGCTGCAGAATACATTGCACTACTTTTTTACTAAGTTCGGTGTGGCTTGGTAGTTTAGCGGCAGCGTGTCGGATTACACATCACGATCTCCCTGGTTTGACTGTCGCCGGTGCACTGAAGGTAAGCGACCTTGGGCAAGTTGTTTACACACGTGCCTCTGTTTACCAAACAGTATAATTTGGTACCTTTTAAGGGGTGGTGACGCTTTCTGGCTGAGAAGGTAACTAACCGTGGGCCTGGTGAGAAGTACTGGCAGCCTAGTACCAGGACTGTGGGCTGACTGCTTAGAGACCTGGATCATTTGACGCACGACCTCTCATTCGTAAGCCCGACACCCTGCCGTTGCAGCACCGAGCCACCTTGTGTTCTGTTTTAATGAAATAATTGTACTGCATTTCATTTTCACCATATAGTGCAAAAATTATCAAAATCTGATAATTTGTCCTCAAGTCACAATCGATAATGGGATCAGCTTTGGTCCCAACGCTCCTATCGAGTATGGATTACTTTTACCTTTACCTTTCGCTTAATCAGTGTTCACTGCATGACAGACAGACAGACAGACAGACAACAAGCTGTTGGCAAACTATGATGACCAGGTTTTTTATAAAGCAGCTTATGATAATCCTTGTCTACATCACCTATTACCGGTTGCTAAGTCTAACAAATATGGATTAAAAGATATAGGTCATGGTTTATTAATAGATCATGTAACATCTGAATTGCACAAATGGACATTTATCAATAGAAATTTATTTAGCAACTGTTATTAGTTTGTTTATTTGTAGACTGTATATAATGTTATTTCTGTATTTCTTTTGTTTTCTTTAATAATGTTTGCAGTTTTTTTCTTTCGCTGTTTTTCTATGTTATTGTTCTCGCGCATTTGTCGCGAGCATTTATTACATATTAAAATTAAATAAAAATAAAAAAATAAACAATAGGTGGTCTGTGAGACGGGATGTTGTGTGGTGTGGTGCGAGTGGGTGAGGTGGAGGCTGCAATGCATCTGTCACCGAGTGAGTTTGAGTCTAAGTATGGTTTTACTCAGCCCTCACTGGACGGACCTTCCATCATTGTTCACTGCAGGAAAGGCGTGCGCTCCGCCAAGGCAGCAACCATTCTCATTCAACAGTTTGGTTTCAGCAGGTGTGTAGATGTAGTAGTAGTAGTAGTAATTTGCTGTTGCAACTTCTTTCCTCGCCTACTTATTTAACCCACAATGCTGCTGGTTATTGTCGGTCAGCATTGCTGAAAAGATAAGGTGCATTATGTGCACCTGCTCTGACCTTGAAATGGAATCCACGACCTTGAAAACTAAGACACTGATGCAGGTAATCAGTACCATATTCGTACACAGGTCTGTCAGTATGTTGTCATTATCATAATGAAAGGACTCTACATGCTGTGTTACTGACGACATGACTTGGTCGTCAGTAGTAGTAGTACTGTAGTAGTAGGAGTGGTTGTATAATTTTAATGGTTAAATTTTTGATTCAATGCGTTATGAAGTAGACTTTGCAAAGTGAGGCATTTGATAAGCGATAATCACTTCCAGAGAACTTGATTACTTACTTAGACTTAGGTCATCATCCCGTGTCACAGACAAATTGGGCCACACCTCGACGCCAATTTTCTCTGTCCGCTGCAGATTCTTCAGCTTTTTTCCAGACCATACCAATGGTTCTTAAGTCCTGGCATATGATATCAATCCAGTTCTTCCTTGGTCTTCTTGGTTTGCGCCTGACATACTGATCCATTTGCCAATCAGTACAAAGTTTGCTTCGGTATTCTATCGTTGTCCATGCGTAGTACATGACCCAGCCGTGTTAGTCTTCTCTCCTTGGTGATGAGGTTCATTTCTTTCAGGTTACAGAACTTGATTGGATAAAACAAACACTCAGGCCATACAAACAGAGCTGGAAAAACCTGCATTTTAAAAAAGCCTAACCCAGTAGGTTTTCAAGGTTTTTTTGGATTGTGAATTTTTTTGGGTTGAGTTTTTATGGGTTTTTACGTTAAACTCGTTTTTGTATAAAGACTCAACTTGGTGGGTTTTTGGATTTGTACGAGTTTTTAGTTGGTTGGTTTATTAAGAGTTTTTGTTTGCTGCCCACAGCGTAAAATAGACCAATATTTGCACATTTTGTAGGTTTAAATGTCTAACAAACTAAGCCATTATAAAAAATTTTTATTAATGGAACAAGAAACTGAAAAAAATCTTGACACCAAAACCAAGGACATCCAGAAGCCGCTACCACAGCGACACGTTACTAGCATCACAGAGTTCACTAAAATTAACAATTTTTCAGTTTTCTGCTCAAGCTGTCAGTAACAATAAACAGAATTCATCAAAGTTCTTGGTATTATGGCCAAGAACGTCATCTCAAGGCCAAGACAAAGGCCAAGGACTTGGGACCAAGGACAAGACAAGGCCAGTGACACTGCTGTTTGTCCTCAAGGCAGCTTGAGGATGAGGATAAGTCCTCGACGACATATGACTAGCAGCAGTGGTAGTAGTGCAGTAGTGGTAGTAGTCAGTGGTTTCTATCTCCCCATATCTGGAATCGAAATTGGGTGCAACTTCCCCCCACTTTTGGGCTCAGGTTCCCCCCCCAATTTCTGACTCAATTTTCCCCATCCATTTTGGGCTACTTTCCCCTCTAGGGAGAGTTTTGTTAAGAGTGTAGATTGAAAAATAGGGGGAGTAAAAATAGGGGGAAGTTTTGTTAAAGGTGTAGTTTGCCCATGAAAAATAGGGGGAAAGTTTTGATTTACAACCGAATCAAAACTCCCCCATTTTTCACTGGGCGCAAGCTGCGCCCACCAGGTATAGGGATAGAAGCCACTGGTAGTAGTGCCCGTAGCAGTGTGTTGATGGCAAGGTGTGTTTGCTGCAGGGTGTTTAACTACAGGGGCAGTTGGATGGACTGGGCGGCACGTCACCCTGAGCACGTCATTGAACCACCAGTCTAACTGACGGACTGAACATATACTGACTCATGAGCTCCTAGTTAGAGCTCATCATCACACGAATTATGGCTTTTTCACCCCTTTGCCGTTTCGCCCCTGGCTGATTCACCCCCTGTGTCTGGCTGATTTGCCTCCTGGCTTGTTTGCCCCTTGGCTCATTCACTTTCTGGCTGATTCGCCCTCTCAGCTTGGACGATTTGCCCCCCCCCTTGAATCATATTTGTCCAATGTAGAGTAATACTTTCCCTATTTCAGTTGATTGTCTGAGTCCGCGAAATTTTGGCCTCGTTTTCAGCACAACCAATATAACCAAAGTTCAGACCCCCTCCCCTTTTACCAGACACCAGATTCGTAACAACCAGATTAGCTGCAGTTTTCCAGTTGACACGTCTGCAAATTTTGTGACTCAGTTTCAATGTCGTCTTTTCCACAAAACGGGAATTTTAGTCGCAAATATTGCAATTTTGGACAAAAAAAGTACTTAACACGATTAATTATACAACGGCGGCGAATCAGCCAGGGGGCAAAGAGCCAGGGGCGAAACGGTAAAGGGGCGAAAAAGCCAGACATCTCATCGCAATACATCTAGTCACACTATGACTTAGTCATCTCATTTTAGGACGTGTAAGTTCTGTTATGTTGGGTCGTCCGATTTCAGATTTTACTGTTTTGTCATACTCGTCCACTTCCAGTGACAATCATCAGTTGCAGCAATTACTTGCAGCTGTTAGTTGCAGCCATTAGTTGCAACTATTAGCTGCAACTAACTACTGAAAGTAATTGCTGCAGCTGTTGTTTGTCACTGGAAGTTATAAGAAGACACAACTTCAAGTATAAAATGTACATGATTACTTCTATTTCCGCTTACACGTTTTATGCACACAAACTGTGTTCTGAGTGATACTGTGCATGTGCATTTAGGCACTTTCTACACTGTGTCCCAATAAACGTCCCACTTTCTGACTATCCATATCTTTGCCAAAAATTAACCGATTTGCAAAACTGTTTCATCAGCACATTCCCTGTACAATTTGCGTTAAGGTAGTTATTTAAATATCTCACCCATGTCAACTGTGTCACTGCACTACCATGTAAAACAAAAGCTGCTATATTCCATTAATTTCGATCTGCGGTAGGCTACTCGGTCGAGACACTATGTGGAAAAATATACACAATAATAATTTAATAACGCACTTGACCATCAGTGTTTTACTGGCTACTCCAAGCAAAATTTGAAGCAAGTTGCAACCGAGTCTCAATAGTAGGCCCCTATTGGTTTTTTATTTGGCTGTTTTGGCACGGTACGTGTCATGTTCGTTTACGTTTTCGTTTAAAGCTTGACAGACAGCAAACTCACAAAAGCGCAATCGATTTAGCAAAAACTGAAACCGGTTTCCTTTCAGGGAAGTTTTCAAACCAATTTTCAAGAGCTTGAAATTGTGATATTGACCCATCCCCAAAACACATCTTTGGTCACGTGATATTGCAATATGGCGGTTAGTGTTTACAATAGAGCTTTGGCATTAATGAGAACTATCAGCGCCGTGTCGTAAGCTCAGCGTTATTTGTTGTTCTTCTAAATGCACATATTTTTGTCGTAGATTTATTTACATCGATACGAATCTGAATTTACGAGTTGTCATTGGCTGTGTAAGCTGTATTTTGATGGAATCTGCATACGTGTTTCATGCGGCCTTTGGTCACGCCTTTTTTTCCTTCCTTTTTTTCAGAATATGGTAAGGATCAGGATCGGGATAATTAGTCAACAGGGCCCAAAACTGGCGCATCACACCGACGAGTTGTACAGTCATTGTGCAGCGTGGCTTTTAAACAGTGCTAAAGCTAGCGATGATCACCTTCAAGTGCCTTCATGGTCTGGCGCCGTCATACTTGGCAGATGTGTGCACCCCGGTCTCGTCTGTCGTTGGCAGGTGGTAGCTGCGGTCGGCAAACAGCGGGACACTCGTGCCGCGCACAAGGACCACGATCGGTCGGAGGGACTTTGCCGTGGCTGGCCAGGCCACTTGGAACAGCCTCCCCGTTGACCTGCGGACTTCATCACTGTCCAGAGATACATTCGCAAAAAAACTTAAAACTCATTTATTTGGCTGCGAGCGCTCTTGAGGTCTTTTCTGACTGGGCGCTATACAAATTGACATATTCATTCATTCATTCATAAAGAGCCGACTTGACACAACAGACCGAAGTGCTCAGTGTTATGGTCAGTGTACATCTGCACTGACAATAGCCTAGTAATCAGTTACTTGTCAGTGCGGATTCGCACTGACAAATGGATCATTCTGAGGCTATTGTCAGTCCGGGCATAGTGTGCCTCCAGTATTTGAATGGTGGCATCAAATGCAGTTTGCCCGCCATACACAAGCGTTTGCACGTACTGCAACAACAGTCAACATTGTAAAGAACAGTGAACTGTTGCAATAAGGAGGATAAAAGAATAAATACTGCAAATGCAACTAATTGCACAAAATAGAATTTCTAACTCAGTCTCCAATGTAACGACATAAAATACAAAGATGCCTGTCATGGTTGCATTATTTATGTGACAGCATTTCTTGAAAACCTAAGGGGTACTTCTTCTGCACAGGCTGCAAGTAACGCACATTGTTTGAAAGACATTATAGAAATATCAGTGTCGGATTTGCTATTGACATATCTAGTGTTTTGGTGCTGCATTTTAGTCATCAACGTGATGCAATGAATTAGATTTATTTTTGTATTTTTTAAACTTGTGAAATTAAAATATGTTGATTGTGGTTCATTTTTTCACCTTATGTATTTAGATTTAAATTCTGAGCTGAAACAGTTTGAGAGACATCTAAACATCAGTGTTGGATTTGCTATTGACTTAGTGTTTTTTGGTGCTGGATTTTAGTCATCAGTGTGGTGCAATGAATTAGCTTTATTTCTGTATTTTTTAAACTATTTTTAGTATGTATGCAAGCAATTTTTAAACTTATTAAGCCACACAATGGAGTGCTTTAATAACAAGTCATACTGACAACAGCTTAGAAATCAGTCACTTGTCATGCAGATCTACACTGACAATAACATTTATGGACCAAGGCAGAGCATTCCATTCCTTGGCAGTTCTGATGCTATAGGATAGCGATTGCAATCCTGGGATCCCGAATCCCGGGATCCCGACCGTTTTCGCAATCCTGAATCCCGGGATTGGTGGCGTCCCAATCTTGAGATTACAGGATTACAGAATTAGTTAAAATTGTACTTTTATCACGTGTTAAATGATAGAAATAAGAATTTTAGCCGTCTAGTGGATAAATTATTTATGTGTGCTAGAGTTCTACTGTTTGCTGTGCACTGTAATTCGTATTCTGACAGTCATTATCACTCCCTGCAGTTCGGATATACCTTCCGTATGGGCCTATACTACATCATATGCATGAAATAAGTCAATAAAGGATATTAAAATGACGACCAATCTGTGAGCCTAATTCCAAAATGGGATCCCAGGATCCCTGGATTACAAATTTTTTAATCCTGGATCCCGGGATTGAAAATTCAATCCTGGGATTGCAATCACTACTGTAGGACCAAATGCCTGTATTTCTCAGTCTGCAAGCCCATAGTCACCATCTTCCATCCATCGGTTTGCATCGATGGTCACATTTCAAGACTCCTGACCAGTGGTGACTGTGGATATGCTGGCAGTGCTGAGTGCATAGTGTGAAGATGACCGGGTGTATGCACCGTAGTCTATGGGCTGATGAAATTAAGTTGGATGAATTGAAAGTCTGTCTCTGGCTCCTCACACAGAAGGGCCGCCACTCACTTTAAAGAAATTCCAGGAATATTGGTGACATAGAAACATGGCATCGTAAGAGGGGAGGTGGTACTGGATCAATTGCAAACCATAAATTTTTGGCTGTCAGAAAGCTATTAGGAAAATTCTTTCGAAAATTTTCATCTAAAAGTACAAAAATGGGACTAGAAAAGCTGATTTTGGCAAAAAATGGGGGCCAAAGTGGAATTTTGAGCACCCATAATCTTTTGTGTTAGAAATTGCAATGTCTGTCAGAAATTTTCAACTCCCTGCTTTGCCTACTTATTTAATCCATGACACTGCTGTGTACAAATGATAGTAACCTGATGCAATAAATTGTTGAACATTGCTTGTCTTGCCACCAGGGATGTAAACACCCTTCCAACAGCACATGCAGCCTGGCTGGTGCAAAATGTTTGGCGATAAAATGGAGCTTAGTTCGGGACACAAATTAATGAGCATTTTGGTCCTGTGACAAAAGTAACTTTAAATATGCACCAATAATACTGCTGCTACCTGGCAAAATCAACGATGTGTTTCCAGATGGCAAAGAATCTTAAATGATCTACAACTCATGAAATTGTCTGGATTGCTCCAGAATCCAGATTCTAAGTCACTTCCACTTTGGGCCAAGTCTAACCTCTCTACAACATTTTAGCGCTTGTTCGTAACTTCATACAATCGGGCAAACCCATTTTTTAGCAAAAGCGTTGTTCAGGTGGCTAGGGTAGAGGCCTATAAGTTGGAAGTTTTTACTGGATTGAGGGCAATACATTCACTTTTGAGTTTTTCCATACTTGTTGCCTATGTTACGAGGTAGTTGAACTTTTTGTTTTGATAAACATGTTGAATTGAATGTATTGTTAGATGTCACTGTCCGGCACATTCTCAAATGTTAACAGCATCTGGTAAAGGTTTTTTTTTACATTTTAATATCTGTTTAGTATTAAGCTGGCACTCACTTTATTTATTTTTGCACTGTGCAGCTACTAAAATATGTTTTGAATTTATTGATGTAGTGCCCAATTTCTTATTCTAAAACTTTTAGTGTACCACTGATTTTTTGGCGAGATATGATGCTTTGTAAATGTGCTATGACAGACTGATGATTGACTGATTCAACGTTGAACAGTTGCAGGAATGTAGTGTTTAGGGGCTTGTTTGTTGCGCCTCTGGGCGTATTGTGGCGTTTCTTGTGTGCAGCTACTTAAATGTCGTTTTCGGCCGTTTTTCTGTTGTACGGTTACTTGAAGTTTGCTCCGTGACTTGGTAGTTGATCCATCGTCGTGCTGGTTGCGTTTCGCGAAGATTATCTGCTTCCCACGGCCAGTCTGCGGGTTTGGATGTTAACTTTGTACTGGATTGAGGGCAATACGATGTGGGCGTTGTCTGATCGACATGAAAACGTACTCGGCCGATGAGCTGCGTGACCTCAATACGAGTGACCGCCCCTCCCCGCCGCGTGCTGTACACATGACATTGCTTACGTTACCCCTGTGGTTTTCCGGCCGTCTGCGTGCACGCCAGCGGCGTACGACATCCGTGCAGCCTCGATCTACTTCCGTGTCTACCGCCAGCTGTCCACCGAGACGATCAGCTGATTCGCCCGGCTCAGTAGCGACCGGCTGGCTGAACGCTGAGTTATTGCATAACAAGACAGATGACGTCAACCTGGCGATTAGTTAGCGATCGCTGGATGTGCTGGTGCTGACAGAGACATGGCACACGGCCACTGACGACAACTGACTGCGACTAGCGACATCGTCCGACTGCGCTGTCGTCGGCGGCGATTTTAACATAAAGACGCAAAGCTCGGATGACCCGGGTGCTCGTCGCCTGGCCGACCTGCTGACATCGTTCGACATGGTACAGCATGTGCGAGGCCCAACCCAGCGCCGTGGCAACACGTTGGACGTCGTCGTGACACCTGCTAACTGCGCACTGGACAGTGTCGACATTGAACCATTTGGCATGCTGTCGGACCACTCGCTCATTGTCAGCCGAGTTCCGTTCGTCATCGACGCGGCGTCTGTAGTCGAGACTCGAGAAGCTGGTATGTGGTTGGCGACGCATCGACCGCAACGAGCTGCGTCAGGCGCTGGAGGACAGTGAGCTGTGTCGACCGCCGCCGCCGTCGTCTGACGCTTCGGACGGAAATAGAGGCCTCTGGCCTGCTTCCGGATATTCATTGATGATGATGATGATGATGATGATGATGATCTACGACACTGTACTGCGAGGTATTGCCGACCGTCTGGTACCTCAACACAGCATTCGTCGCCCGGCGTGCCGCCTGTCTCCGTGGTTTGACGCTGAATGTCGCACTCAACGACGACAGTGTCGACGTTTGGAGCTCCAGTACCGGAAGACGGGCATTTCCACTGATCGCCGGTTCTGGATCGACGCAATTCGTCGTCGGATTCTGTTGCATCGCTGCAAAAAAGAGGAATACTGACGAGATCGTCTTGAGCTAGCTGTGTGGGAAGTCATCGACAGCGCTCTGGCGCTCGCTGTCGACGTTGCTTGGACGACATCGGGACGTTGCCAGCGCTACTGACCATACCGCCGACGGCTTTGCAGCTTTTTCGTGCGGAAGGTTGAAAGCATGCGTTCCGACACAGCTCGTCTACCACCGCCACCTGTTATCGCTTCGGCGACATCGTCGCTGGCGTCGTTCCGGCCGTGCACGCAGTCTGAGATACAGCGAATTATCATGACGTCACTAGTCAAGTCCTGTTCGCTGGACCCGGTGCCAACATTCCTGGTGCGCGAGTACGTCGACGTACTTCTGCCCTACATCACCAGGACAGTCCCCAGACTGTTTTTGGCCGTCGATTAATCCAGCTAGGTGACCTGGAACACTGTAAGCTCCCGCAGTGCAGTTTAGGTTAAGCCCTGGCTACACGCACATCTTTCTGCATTTCAAGGTCCAAAATCACATCTGGTAGTTATGTTTTTTCGTTATTTTTATGCATCATATCCTTGTTTCAGCTCATCGACCCCCTGGGTATGTTGATAGAAAATTATAACATCTCATGCTTATTCTAATAATGTATATCTGATGTTTTTTGTGTCTACACTGTCCGGAAAAAAATAACCACCTTGACATTGTACAATAAAAATGTCAAATGTAAACGAATTTAAATAAAATTTAGTACAATCAATTTCCAATAAATTATTGAAACGATCACCAAATTTTGTTCAAAAATATTATTTTAGAGTGGAGTTATTAATTGTTGAATATCGGTAACAAAATATCCCTATTACCAATATGGCGTTAATAAGTAAACCCCACGGTTACTATAAAATTTTAAAATAAAAATAAAATTTTACCGATTTTAGCAAAATGATGCATTAATAATGCGCCATGCATTGCAATCAAAGTGCCAAATTTTAGTTAAATCTGCTGAAGCAAACAACAGTTACAGTGGTTTATGTCAGGTGACCCCAAAACATTTTAGTTACAGGTTTTTGTGGATTACGTCAGACACAAAAGACCTGAAACTGAAGTGTTTCGGGGTGACCTCAAAAAGTTGCTGTAACTATTGTATGCTTTGGTAGATTTACTTGAAATTTTGCACGTTGATTGCCAATAAATAATTCATTGTTGATACGGAATGTTGCCAAAATCGGGTGTTTTTTGTTGGAGTTACGAAAATGTACATTAACTGCAGGGTTTACTTATGCAACGCCATATTGGTAACGGTGATATTTTGTTATCGATATTCAGCAATTCGTAACTCCGCTCAGAAATAATATTTTTAAACGAAATTTGGTGATCTTTTTAGTAATTTATTGGGGATTAACAATATGAAATTTTATTTGAATTCGTTTAAATTTGACATTTTTATTCTACGATGTTTAGGGGGTTACTTTTTTCCGGACACGGTGTAGATAAATGCTGTGATATTGATTAATATTGTAGGTGGGTGTGCACATCGTTATGGTACAGCGGAACACCTTGGTGTCAAGAAAGAATATGCTTTTGAGGTTTTTACCTTGTATTATGCGGTATCACTAAAAAATCTAAGACATTTGGCCATTTTAATGTTTCTTACTTTTCATTTAGTTTTCTTTTAGCATACTTTGGTGACTTGGTTTTCACAGGTTATTTAAAATTGCAAGTAAATAAGGAAGTATATGTTAAACAAACATGAGTGCATGCATGGAAACAAAATTTTCAGTCAAGACAGTAATTTAAAGCAAGTAGTAAATTGTCTTGCATAAACTGTGGAAACCGCATATATTACAGATAGGTTATTAGAAAGACATTTTAGATTATACATGAATGATTAAGTCATTTATTATAATTCATCTGACAATGAATATCTTTTCTATTTTAAAATTACTGAGCAAAGCAGTCAACAGTGTATTTCTACCATTTTTACGCGCGACAGCAGATACTGCTATGGTGCGTCTTAGCCATCTCAATTATGTCTGTCTGTCTGTCTGTCCGTCACACGGGTGGATCAGTCAAAAACGGTGCAAGCTAGGATCACCAAATCTTCACTGTCGGCTGCCAGGAAGACTTTAGTTTCAGCATCTGTAAAACTTTTCCATAAATTCGAAAGGGAGAGCGCTAAATGACAGGGGTAGGGAAAATTTGCGATTTTAAGCCAGTACGGCTGAGCGAGACCGGTCGCGCCGTCTGGCGTCCTCTGGCAGGGAAACATCGTTGCTGGAATCAGTGAGCTTAGATTTTGTTCACACAGGGCCTTCAAACATGCACTGCTGTCGGGTGTTCCCCTTTGCGTTATCTGGGCTTTTCTTGTTTAGTATACTGTATGTTTTAGTGCCACAACAAAAAGCCCAGCTGTCGCTAAGATAACCGATCGTACGCCTGACAGTATCAGTCATGCATTGGAGTGAAGATAGGGACTCTTGTTTTGAGAAAAAGAGAAAAAGGGCGGCGGCCGCGCTCCCCCCTGTTGACTGTATGCATCTTATAACCAAGTGAAACCTTTGCACAAAAATGCATTATTTCGTACAGATTTTAAAAAAAATAATTCTGGGAGGGGGATCTCTCCCACACCCTACCCTTACCCTTCCACTCTCCTATTATTCCTAAATTATGGATCCGCAGTTGCCGTAACCTACTGCATAAGAAACACCTCGAACAAAGGCGATAAATGAGGGATGGAAAAAATTTGTGATTTTCAGCCCATAAGTCGCTGTATCTCAATAACGGTGCGAGATATGGCCTAGGTTACTATTAATAACTAATAGGAAGTCGTACACTGGCTTTCGATTGCTACCGAGCTCAACGACCTTGGATAACCTTGAACATCAAAATAGGGGTTTTTATGGATTTTCTTGTCGATTTTGGGCTGCGGCACACATTCCAAGAGCGGCAGCAGCCACGCGAGACGGTGGCACCATCTGGCGTATGTAGATACATCGTACCCAATGTCAGTTGCTGGGTCGATGAGCTTACATTTGTTCACAGTGGGCCTTCAAACATGCACCGCTGTCGCGCGTTCCGTTTTGCGTTAGCTGGGCTTTTCTTGTTTAGAGTTAAGGTATACAGCAATTAACCCCTAATTTAACCATTGTGTGGATTTTGATGCCATTTGTCATATACACTTGTGGGGTCCAGTGACATATTGTGTTAGATGGGGCTCCCTGCCCACCAGAGGAAAAGGAGATTTGGGGGCTGAACCCACAACCAAAGCATGCAGTTCCATACAGCTGCTGCTACCTGTCGAGTACTATTGAGCGGACAGTGCACATTTTACCAAATTCCTTTGGTGCTTGTTATTCTTACAGTATGTGTTTGCCGCATCATCAATAAAATATTTAGTGTTCAACTGAAATTTAAAAAGGTGGTGATATAACTCTTTATGGGAAGCCCATCTCAGAGCTACGGAGCGTCACATGCCGTATCCGATCACACAGTGTTATCTGCCACCCGACACAGATCAACGCACCCCGCCTTAACCCCAGCCAAGTAGGCCGGTACTCGAATAACCTACTTCGGAGGGATGGAAGGCTGAGTTGAACTAGGCGGCTGGTTACATATCCAGGTAGTTTGCCTGCCTGCAGGCAGTCACCCATCCGAGTACTAACCCGGCCCGGCATAGAGTAACTTCGTTGATCAGATGACACACGTTACCGCTACGCCACGCCACCAACCCAAATTAATATGCATGGAAAAAAAAGAATGAACATTGAGCAGTCTTTTCAACTATTAATATGTTACTTGCTTTCTAATGTTTTTATTAACTATTTGAGTTTTATTTTGTTTTTTTTTCTGTTTGCAATCAGATAAGTGCAGCATCTGTGCGGTATGGCTCAGGAGTGACAAAAGAAGTCGGCATGGTCAGTTGAATCAGAGAAATTTTTTATTAGCAATTTGTTTATGTTAGGTAGGAGCAGGCCCATCAAGAGGGTGAGCTAGAGGGGGTTAGCTACCCCGGGCCGGCGACGTTTGGGGAGCCCCGCCGTCGTCCAGAAATTTAAAAAGTACGCCAGAATGTACCATTTTGAAAAGAAAAATTCAAAAATTTTCTTTCCAGAGGGGCCCCATGAAAATGTTTGGAGCCCCGCAAGAATGTTTCCCCGGGTCCCGCTGTGGCTGTCGACGGGCCTGGGTAGGAGCAGTTTCTCTTTTTTTCGGAAGGTTGCAGTGTTTGTCTGGCAGCAACCAGTAGGCATGAACATTAAACAAAATATTTCACGAACACTTACTTTGGTTCGTGTCATTTCCAGCTAACTATAGGCTGCGTCTCTGAAGAAGGAAAATATCCGGGAACTTTTGCAACAGGTTACTATTACAGGCGGATCGGTTGAATGTCAAAGCACAGAAGGAAATAAAACAATTAAAATAAATACAGGCCTGTAGCTGAAGCGAGAAGGGGCTCGATAGGTTTAATTGACCTTTTCCTAGTTAGCCCAAACCAAGAAACCTTGAAAGTAAGCTTAAGTCAAAGCCTCACCAGCAGATACATTTCTTAAGCACCAAATGCTCAAAAATGCGTTTGCAGCCGGGACAGCACTTCCGCAGATTTCCTTGAATTCAGCTGAAGTGAAGTTGAACCTATCTTTGTAAAAGTCTGTTTGCAGGCCTGAAACATATTTGGTTTTAACATAATTTCCATTTCAATCTAAATGCATCTTCGTCATCAGCTAACAGAACATTTATTGTATGTGGTTGCTGTAAGGATTTTGCCAACCTTGGAGTAAAGAAGCTCTGCGTGATGACAGACAAAAATGTCATAGCGCTGCCTGGAATGAAGACTATCACTGAGTCACTGCACAGCAGTGGAATCAGCTTTGATGTCTACAGTAACGTACGCATTGAGCCCACTGATACAAGGTATGTTGTAGTGTACCGCTGCTGTTATTAGGCAGCTTTAGATCCCGCGTGTACGTGTACGGGTACGGGAACGCGTGGGAACTACTTTGTGCGCTGTGACGTAAGCAGAACGTGTGCCTGTGTGGGCGGAGTCAATCACTGGAGTCAATAAATTATATTAGGTGTACGTTTCATCATGGTCCAGAGTGTATTATGCGAGTGATACGAGGCACAATACACTCTAGACCGTGTTGTTACGTACTTATTTCATGACCTTGATCGACGGTGTGTTCTGCCTGAAATGCTACTGTTATAAACAGATGCAAGCCACGTTTCAATCGTTACTTTTGACTGGAGTGAGTGAGTGAGTGAGTGAGTGAGTGAGTGAAAGTATACATGTAGGTCATTTCGGGGACGGGACTAGAGTGAGATGACAGGCATGCAGTTTTAGCACTGCAGACATTGTGGTGAGAGATGGGAGAACGAAGTGAAATAAGCGAATGTATAACGAGGCATAATGCACTCTCAACTATGATGGAACGTAGCTTACTTTTTCGTGACTCTGGTCGACTGTAGGGCCTATGTGTAGTTCAAGATTGACAGGGTGTAGATGGCCCCAGTGAAAAATAGGGGAGGGGATTTTAAGAGTGTATAGATCTGATTCAGGTTTACACTCTTAACAAAACTTTCCTCAACTTTTCACTGGGCAGTCTACGCCGTGTCAGTCTTGATTGACAGAGCACCAAAAATCGAATCTAATCGCATTTTCTTTAACCATATCGCCCACTTGTGAAACACGCTCAACAGTCATTTGCATTGCACGTAAATGAATAAAATGTTGCCGTGACATGCGTTTTGATAGTCCAGAATGGGTTAAAATGTGCTTGTGGTAGGGTTCCGTTACGGCCCCTGCTGGGGATCTTACAGCACTCCCTAGGCACCCTCACTGATTTTTTTTGCAGGGGGAGATTAAGAGGAGAAAAGAGGGAAAAGTTGAGGATAGCATGGGGCCTCAGGAGTGCCCCTTGTCCCTTTAAGCCGAATTCCTGGCTATATGTGATATGATGTATATAATGTCAGTCAGTCAATCAGTGCTGGATTATTAAAGTGGCATAATTTAAAAGTAAAAATGCTTGTGAACAGACAGTGGCGTAGTCAGGATCTCGTTGTAGTGGGGGCACTTGAGGGGTAGGGCATAGGG
>Ga0209367_1000609_pt1 | contig 37541 bp, 21 predicted proteins | sample WorMetLIZISLAND2_FD_187412 | JGI IMG/M metagenome (GOLD analysis project Ga0209367, IMG submission 187412) | Marine gutless worms symbiont microbial communities from Max Planck institute for Marine Microbiology, Germany - Olavius geniculatus... ...
GCATGAACTCGAGCGGCAGCAGTTGGACTTCGTCGTCGTCGTCGTCGTCACTGCAACATCTTGACGCTGCTTTGTTCTACTCGTCCTCCGCGCAGTCAGATTACGCCATCGATCTATCAGCTTCCACCGCTTCATCATCGTCATTATCATCATCATCATCAGCCGTTCATAGATACGACAGTCAATACAACGTTGACGCTTCAGCAGCAGCAACCGCAGCAGCGCAGCCGCCATTCTCCAACTACCCCGTTTTGACGTTGTCTGACGTCACTGACGGCGTCGATGTTAACCTGCTCCGTGCTGTCTTTCTCCTCTCTGACCTCGTTGTTTTTGTCTACCGGCTGACTGTCACCTACGTCACGGTTCGCGCCATTCGTCGACGTTCGGCGGCCGGTCGTTCCAGATGTGGTGAGTCACACCACAGACAACTGCTGATGATGGGGGACGGCGGCGGCGCGGATCACTCGACGCTGAGGTCGTCGTCATCAAGGACCGCTCTGACGTCAGCTCTGACGTCAGCATCAGTAGTTGGTCGTGCTGTGGCAGACACGGCAAACATCTACACCGATCCACAGACCCTGCTCGTCGACAGCTGTCCGGCTAGAACGATTCTCAGTAGCGACTGTTCGTCGTCGTCGTCCACGCGTCGAGCACCGTGCACTGGTGACGTCAAGCATCCGCAGTCAGGTCAGTCAGCAGCGTGTCACCTCATTGCGTGCGTCGTTTAGTTTATTCACGGTCGCTATAGCAGCGCCATGCTGAGAAATACACGACGTGTGCATTTTGGATGCGCATTCTAACAGTGTTTGTAGCACAGGACTGCCGCCGAAATACAACGATGGTTTAAACATTGTTTGAACTTATGGTCCATAATGCGTTCTAAAAGTAGGTACAATTTCTAGAGGCAGATTCTAGACAAAACTTTCTAACGTTGCACGCCAAGGGAGAGGACGCTGGTGCTATATAGGCTTTATTAAGTAGTAGGAACAGTAGGTAGACAGGCGGACGTTGAAAGCACCGCGAGTTCAACGTTATGTTTCAATAATACTTCACCGGCGTGGTACCCCCACACAATATATCTTCTTTACTGTGCATGTACATGCGCGGACAGGAGAGAACTCAGCAGACACTGCATCGTGCTCGGGGTTGCCGGGGCGAGCTGGTCGGCGCGGTCGACACAGAGTCTCAGTACGCGCGGTGTTCGGTCGTCTCATACAGAACAGTTCCGTCGTCAAGCTGATCGTCCTCGCTGTCTCACTCTGTCTCGTTTACTTCGTGCTAAGACTGGCTGTCGACCTACTGGACGTACGGACGCTGGCTTCTCTCGGACTGTTCTCGGTCTACGTTGACGGCGTCTCTGCGCTGGTCAACGCGACTAATTCGGACATCATCGCCACAGCAACCGATTACAACGCCGTCCTGATGCCATCGTTTGCAGAGCTCGTCCATGCGCAGATCAGCAATTTGCATCAGCTCGTGCAGCACTTCAACCACGGTCTGTCTTATACAGACTTCCAATCTGGATTTCTTTTGAAGTCAAGATGGGTTGGAAAAAAAATCGGCTGATATTCGGATTAGCCGAATGATCGCGAAAAGTTAAAAATATGGCTAAAATTCGGCTGAATGCAGCGTTCTCCTGATTCTGACCGCGAGAAAATTTTGAAATTTGGTTAATATTTTATTAAGTTAAGGCGTAGAAAAAGTGTGCAATTTTTAATTATCTTTGGGCCACCCTGTAGTCCCACAAGTACAAATCTTGACGACGTGTTCTTTATGCGGAATCCATTTACAACCGACGGTCCGAAAAAGCGCATATTAGTGGTGCTAGTCATGTAAAAGCAAGTCCAAAATTTTAATCAAATTTTAAGCGATTAAAAAATTAAACGATTGTTTTTTATAACGATTAGTCGATAAAATTAATCGCTTATTTTACGTAGCCCTATAGGCCTACAAATAAACACGGTAGTAGGCCTAGTAGTTGCTGTGACGTTGTACAGAGCAGAGACGAATGACTGAAGCTTACCGGGTCGAGTTGTGTTCGGTGCTAAGAACTGACCGCTGGCAATGCGATATCACACTCAGTCCTCCCTTGCTCAACATCCCAATCCTGCCGTGTAACTTCATCCCCATCGACGCGCAGCTCTATTCAGGTATCAGCTAGAACTATAATCTGAGCTAATGCTCACGAGACGCGCGGCGCTGGTTGTCTCCGTCTACCTCCAGCAATTTCGACCAAAAATGTACTCTTTAAATGTCGCATGGCATGGCAAACAATTCACTAGAACCTTTTATTTTAGGGGTTCAACCCTTAAAAAGCTCGTCACCAGTGCTTGATACGAATAGCAGCATGTATGTGCCTGTCTGCAACCGCTTTTTATGCTGGACAAGCCAGTAGCGTTAAAATAACTTTTGTGGGTGTACCCATGTTTGACACCCTCGTTCTAGGGGAACACCCTTGCCCAGCATCACGAAATTTTGTCGCAAGAAACTAGAGACACTAGAATATCCTACGGTAAAAACTTCAAGTCTCTATCTCACCTGGGCTTGAATCGGTACCTGGTCGTGACAAAAAGATGGACAGACGTACAGACAGACAGACAGACAGAATTACGATAGCTATTACGCGCTAGCACATAGTGCGTCGCGCGAATAACATGAGTGTTTCTAGAGCTGCGCAACCGTGCCACTCACCCTGACCTTTCGAAGACTGAAAACTGACACAGCCGTAATTACTCCTGCAGCAGGGGACGTTCGCGCCGATTTTGTTTCTTTTTATCTGTTTCATTGCTATAGCATAGCATGGGATAGATTATAAAATCACTTCTGTCACACTGTCATTCTGTCAGTCTGTCTGTAAACACTCTTACGGCCGCAATTTTGATTTGATTTTGATGAAATTTTGCACAGTGATTTTGGGCCCGAAAAGTAAGATCGAGTTTGTTTGGGATAAAAAAAAATCTGAAACTCCTTCCCCTATTTTACCCCAATTTAACAAAAATTGCATTGCGGCCTATGGAGACTTCAAAGCGGTATAACTCGGTCCCCGTAAAAGATAATTGCGCGCTGTTTGCACATGCTCCCTATTTTGGGTCCGGGCTATACGACGATGTCGTTAAAAATTTTTTCCTGCCTAACCCTGTTGCCATGGCAACGAATTTTGGGACAAAAATGACTACAACTCGGCCCTGGTGAAAAATAATTGCGTGCTGTTTTTACCTACACCCCTATTTTCGTGCCCGGTCTATCGGATGGTGTCATTTAAATTTTTGGCAACGAATTTTGGGACAAAATTGACTATAACTGGGCTCCCGCAAAAGATAATTGCACGCTGTTTTCACCTACTCCCAATTTTCGGGCTCGGGCTATGCAATGGTATCATGTAAATTTCTCCTTTGAAGACTCCTGTTGTCATGGCAACCAACCGTTTTTATTCAAAGACAAAATTGGCTGCAGGCTCATAAGAGCGTCAAACGCTGAAACGCAGCTGCTAGACTATATAGCGTGGCAATGGGACAGATACCTCGTTTCACAGAACGTATTTCTAGTTTAAGGCTACGTTTTGTTTTCGTTTTCGACTTGGGAACCTTTATGTGGGCCTACTAATTAATGCGCCTGTTGTCACAAAACGTCTCGTGTATCAACGGCTTGCAAGAGACGCAGACAAAAACCCATTTTTCACTCGACCTTTTTGCCTCACGGTCTTCACCCCTCTCTTGCCGTATAATTTGTTACTAACCAAAGGGCGGCAACGTTCTGTGGCTGAGAAAGTAACCGTAAGTTGGCGTCACACTGGCCATGCGTCAAGGACTCGGTGGTCTATCCACCCATGGGCTCAACGGCCATAGAAAGGGAGATGAACGCTTTGCATGCATTTTGTGGGGTATGGCACGGTAGCAGCCTTTACCTTTTTACTCCCGCCGTTAGAAAAATGTTTGTGGGTGCTCATGTAAAGGTCCGGTACATGCTATATAGCTATTCTTACACGATTTCAGACTCGTATCCATGTGCCAGTGTGAACGATGTCTGTCTGTCTGTCTGTGGTAACTGAGCGAGTGGTTTGGTTTGTGAGAGTGTTTATTGCTGTTGTTGGTTGTCAGGTTTCAACGTGCACAGCTATGAGCAGCGAGTCGCCGACTCGTTTCAACCTGTCGTCAACGCCGCACGCCATCTTATCGTCACTGCCGGCTACGTCGTCGTCGTGGTACTCACGACTATGTTTGTACTGCACGTAGTCGGCTGGACGCTCTGTCGCTGTCTACGCCTACGTCTCGACGTACCCCTGGAGCTGGTCGACAGTCGACAAACAGCTGCCCCGGCGTCGAGTAGCATTCAGACTTTCATTCGTCACAGTGACCCAGTCGACGTCGACGATGTTGATGATGATGACGACGAGGCTAGTGATTACTACGCCAACAGCGCCGGTCCGGAGTCTGCTCGCATGGACTCGCTGCGTCGTCGTGGCGCCGCACAGGATTGCGTTGCCGCCACGCGCTCGCGCCGCTCCGATGCGTTTTCCGTGGCGCCGTCGCCAGCCGCTGGCGCCGTAGAGTTCAGGTACTCGGAAACCAACGTGTGATCCGTGTAGATCTAGGAGGCCCTATTGAAGCGTTAGGACAATGAAGCCCGTTAAAGCACGTCCTGTTAAAGTGTGTTCAAGGTGACAGAAATAAAATAAACTAAAATTGACTCAATTTGAACATAAAATGAACTGTAGGCAAATACACATGTAGGCTTAATTTTTTTGTTAAAATGCGAGCTGCGACTTTCATTTCATTTCAATTTGTTTCATTTCTGTCCCGTTGAACACACGTTTTAAATATTCTTTTTACTGTACATGGACGTGAGTGATGACAAACGGACGATTTCAGTCTGCGCCGGCCAGTGTCATACGCAGTCGTTCTTCGGAAAGTGCATAGGTCTACATAAACTTATTTAATTAATGACGTATGCAAAGTTGACAATCATTACTATTTGTTAATGCATGTCACGTTACGGTCACTTACTTTTGACCAGTCCAGTGTAGGCCTATATAGTCGTTCGTGCAATCCAGTTTGCGTTGTGTCAGTGTTTATGGTGATTTTCGTTGCCGCTTGTCAATCAATAGCTTTTTATTGTCTCCGATTTTTGAGCGCTCTCGACCGGAAGTTGCCGGAGTTTCAGCCTTTCAAGTTGTTTTGTTTGTTGTGCAGCTTATTATAATACAAAGCAAATTTTATTTCATTCGTTTAATTTTGTACTATATACAGTCAAATGCATGCGTGCGTTATTTTTATTGCGTTAATAAACGATCAGCTGTTGTGAGATCACGCATGCTGTGATAATCGGTTTATATAGTAGAACTTTGTCTAGTTTTTACTAGTCTGTAATATTCAGCTGTAATAACAATGATATCTGTTGCAACGTGCAGATGAAAAAAAAACACAAACAGGGGCATCTATCCCCCTAAAACATTGGAACAACTTTTCCCTAACTTAAGGTGAGGCGCCGTATATAGGCGCCGTTTTACATATGTAGGCCTATATGCAATATATCGGAAACGCGGAATTATTCAACTTTTCCTCCTCTTAATTTATTCAAAAACCCTTCCCGTGTCTTTTCTTGGAGCGTTTTCGCCAAGGTTTATGTGGTATAGACGCGGAGACGCCCATGACCTTAAACACAGCAAGTAATAAAAGCAGAGAACAGACAGAGTATCAAAAAGAAGAAGCTCAGCTTACACTAGAAAAAGCCCACCGTACCGCCTACGTCTGAAACCCAACGTCCGACTTCCAATCACAGAGAGAAAATAATTTCTCAGTGTGACAGTTCCGTGCACGCTATGCTAACGGAACGCTGTTGACGAAGGCTACACTTTTAACGCTAGTATAACACGTCGCGCGCGGTGACGCGCAGTCGTGTCGCCAAGCGATATAAACAGTCGTAATTATTTATATAAGCAACAGCAATATCGGACGCAGGTTTCGCAAATTTTTCTCACAAAAAACGCCTTGCTAGGGAAGACGCGCTACAGCCCATAAATTCGTCAGCCCTTAAACCATAGATGTAATAAACGTTCTAGAAAAAATATAAAATGTTAAAAAAAACTTTAAAAACGTAGCAAAAATAAGAAAAATCGTTTAAAAACGTTGACTAAAAAACGTTGGCCATAATTTGTTTAACCTTTTGCCTAATGTTTTGCTTGAGGCAAAACATACCTGAAACTGTAGTCTAGATAAAGATAACTTTTTTAAATTTCAATTTAACCGTGTAGTAATAAAATCATGGCACTAAAGTAAGCAAATATACTACACAAATTTTTTTTTATTTTTTAAAATTTTTAATGAAAAAGACGTTGGACAATGACGGACGTAGGCGTCGTATGTTAAAAATGGAACAGGAAGTTGCAATAATATTTTTCGACAGACATTAAAAATTTCCGACAGAACTCTGTGACTGATTATGGGTGCTCAAAATTTTAATCTTGCTTCAAAATGTCCCCAATTAAAGTTTTTTAGTTTCAAATTTTGCATTTTTTTGATTTTCTAATTTTTTGAAAGCCCACGATCTAAATTTTAATTGTCCCTCCCACGCTAACCGCCCTTCCAGCTATGCCACGACGCTACTGGTGGCGAAATCAACCAAAGAAATATAAAATATAAGTAGGCCTAACCTTAAAAGAATGGCTGGGACTGTGGCTACATACCAGTATCTGGATCTGGACGTTGATGAACTTTAGGCGTATAGGCCGATTTTCTTCCAGAAGTCTGTCGATGCTGTTTACGACGATGATGATGATGATGAAATTAAACATTAACTAACGAAATTTTGCCGCAGTACGCATGCATAATACAGAGTTATAAATTTATGTTATATAGGTTTAGCAAATTTAATACGTAGAATGGTGATTAGCTATAGGGCTTTAAGCCAAAAAGCCTTCAGGCCTATTGCTATTCTGCTTTAGCTTTATAGGTAGGTGCTACGATCGAGTGGTTAGAATGCAGGAAACATTTTACAGCAAGTTATTTGCAACTTTGCAAGCAGCCTTAGGTAAGTTGCATGTATTCATCCATGTCAACTCAGCCACCTATCCTCGTCGGACTGCTCATGCTGTGAGCTTACTTCTTTTTTTGTACTTTTCTAACAGATATTAAATATTCTATGTTAATTTTTGTAAACAATAACAATGGAGGACCAAAACGAAAGAGGTAGACGTTGTTTAATTGTACAGTAAGTTGTGTCCATCGCTTTTCGCAAATATAGTGTGTTTTACTGGATTTATGTGTGTATACTGTTTATGCTACAGAAAGTTTTCTGTGCTTATGCTTGAGGCGTCTTAACTGCATACACAAAATTAGCAGCGCTCTCGGTCAGCTCTGGTTAAAGCGGATCGGCGGATGTTACATCAGAGTTAGGGGTAGAGTTAGGGTTAGGGGATGGTTAAATTAATAAATTATAGCTTAATTACAGTATTGCCGCCCGTTGCAACATTTGCGTATCCACATGTTCATTTTTTACCCGTAGCCAGCCAATAAATTAGTCAAACATCCAGTCGCACATCAATGTCAAATATTACTCATTTGTAGCACACAGTTTTTACTGTTACAGTCATTTGTTACTATATGATGTTATATAGACAGGTATGGATCCAGTTTGCATTCCTGACCTTACTAGAGCTTCCCACTGGCAAGGTGGCTGTCAAAATGTTGTTGCACTTGCACTGCCATGGGATTGTTAATGTGTGTGGTTGTTGACTTGTTGTAATGCAGAGAGGAGGGTCCACAGAGCAGCTGACAATGGCATCAGTTTGTCAATGTCAGGTGATGATGCTGCTTCTGCTACTACTACTGCTTCTGCTCAAGAACTATGTGCTGGTACAGAGATGTCAGATGACAGCACCGTAAGTTGCCAGACTGCCAGTCAGTTAACGACTTCTAGTCCTCACGAGTTGGCATCTTCACCAGCCGCTAATGTGATCACTGCACCGACTGTCAGTGTTGTAACTGGTGTGGCTAGTACGTCCACTTGTCCAAACGAAGTACTTCCAGACACTGTGAGAACTGTGCCATCCGTCATGCCACAGCCGCCACTGTCCACAACTAACACTCTTACTGCTACAGGACTGGACAGTTTCACTATGTCAGGGAATGGTCCGGTGAGTGTTTGTGACTACTGTCAGGCATTTGAGCAGTGGTCGTGGCAGTATTACTGGTGGTCAATGCATGTACAGTGGATGACTTGGGCAGCATCCCAGTACATGTCCATGCCGATGTATACACCGCCGGCGTCTTCTATTGCATCAACTGTGGGATCACAGCCTGCAGCTCCACCGGTCACTAGAGCACAGCATCAACAGTATCAACAGCAGCCAATACGCCAGCCAGCACCACAGCCAGCTCGAGGTACCACTTCTCAGCACATGCTATATACAACCATATTTATCAGAGTCTATATCTCTCGATGCTGTCGTAGCAAGGGGCAGTGTGGAATTGCCCCCACTTTTACCCCTGCTTAATTTTAGTCTGTTGGAAAATTTTCTTCTTGTTGGAAAATTTCTTCTTCGTCAAAATATACAACATTTGGGGCAAAAAATGCACGTTGTGTATGAAAGTGTGCCTTGTTTACCATTCTTGCAGTAGTATTGTAGTGCCTATTCACAGAGACTCGCAGTACATTCTTAGCACTTTGGTTGGCTGTAGATTTGTTGATATTATTGTTTGTGATGTTGTTTGAAGGTTGTGAGTGCAGAATACCTTCATTGTCCCGGCGTGTTACGGCCGAGTTTATAGACTTCCTGCTTGTGTTCTCAATCAAGCTGGCTGTCTCTATCATTGCTGTTGAGTATGGATTTGAGTGAGTACCTGCAGACTACATCTAGTTGTGCAGTCTGTCTCTCTGTCTGCCTGTGTGTTTGTTCAATAGTGTGTGCTCGATGACTGTGGTTATGTTTGTGTTTGTTTCATTGGTGCTTGTCGTCGTGACAGCGGTTTTCTTGTGTACTGTTTGCGTCTGCAGATCTGTCATCTGTTGTCGGTTCATTCGTTTGGTGTGTAGATGTGATAAACATTTGCAAAAATATGAAAGAAACATCAGCACATTTTTATAGATAAGCCTTTGTAAATGTTAAATGAGAAGTTTACACAACATATTCACTAAATTTGTCACTTCACTGTGCATTTTTTTTCATATACGTAAAATTTTTCTCCTTGTACATAAGTAAGTCGCTTTAAATAGAAAGTCTATTATTATTATATCAATATTCAATAATCTTTGTGTTTTTGCTTATAATTTTAAAAAAATTGCCATCGTTTTTGCATTGATTATTCAGTTTTGTTAAAAATTACAAAAATGGAAAAATATGGAAAAAAGCTTCAAAATGTGTTTTATGTGAAGAAGTGAATAAGAAAGTTAGTGAAGGTTTATTGCAAGTTGTGTGGTTTATCATGTCAGTTTATTCCAGTCGGTGCCAGCGACTGATGTGGAGACTTTGTTGACAATGAACTGGGATCCAAATCTTGCTCTGAGCATCACTTCGGAGCTGGTCATGATGGAAGTCATCAACCGCATCTTCATCTGCATCTTTGAGGCAAATTACTCTTCGCTGAGCTTGCTTCAGAATGACAGTGTCTGACAGTGTGGCATTATTCACTGCATTTTCAGTGTTGCGCTTCACACAGTTCTATTGTCTTGGCAATCTGTGTGCCAAAAATTATCAAATTTGATAGAAATTTGATGAAGTTCAGACAGAAACAAGTTGGGAAATTTTTTGGCCCACTCTGTGTATTTGCGTGTATTTTGCCAACTTTTTAGTTTAAGATTGAAACAGTCATTTTTCTTTCATCACTGTGTCATACAGACTAGGGATGTTAAATTTGTTTTTTTTTCCAAATTGGAATTTTGATTGCTAAAATTCGAATTAAATTCTAACTTAATTTATATATGTGTGTGGAGAACCTTAAGCAATTTGCATTTGATGTCTGCACTGTGGGGCGAGATGAAGGTCACAGCACGCATGCCACACGCCGGTAAGCAGTCTATCAACAGTGCAGTCAGCCATGTCGCACTCTATTTGCCATCCATTGATGTCTGCTCTGTGTCTGGGCCACCAAGATTTGTCACTTTGATAGCTTGCATCAGTATACAACACGTGCCAGGGGCGCAGTGCCAGAGGGAGAGTGAACGCCACGGCGGTATGCAGGGAGGGGAGGGGAGGAGAGGGGTAAGCAAACGCGGTGGGCGTCGCTTGAATTGACGGCCGGCAGAGAACAAAGAAATCGTCACACAGTGCACTGCTGAAGTAACAGAGCTCCACTTTCAAGGCAAAACCGTTTTTATCTAATTAGTGATGCTTGGATTCGAATATTGAAGGGCTGAAAAATGAATACAAATTCAAACTTGAAATTCGAAGTTCGCAAATTCAAACTTTGTTTACCAACCCTAATACAGACCAGTTTGCAGACAGTGTACTACTGCTACAGCTGCTAATACTACAACTACAGCTGTCGCCATGTACATATTATTGTAGTCGCTATGCCTGTCACTGGTGGGTGCTACGCCAGGCAAACGAATGCTTGGTATTCGCGTCATTGCTTGTACCGAGCTAACCGATCTTCCTGGCAACCGCGTTCGGGTTCTGCCTGCAGGAAACATTGATCTTACTAAGTGAGACTTTTGACTTTCATTTCATTATTTTCATTTTCCTCCTTGTTTGAAGGTTAACACAATCTGCAACAATGCAAACAGATATCTCTATCATACAGGGTTGAATGCCCAGGTTTTGAAAGCAGCCCAACACAACGAGTTTTATCAGTTTTTGGGTTGTTTCGGGTTGTATTAAATTTTGTACAAAGTTCATAATTCGATGTAAATTCACACAGTAATTCACTGTTGTTAGAGTCGTGGTCGGGCAACCCTGTTTGCTTCTTCCAGCAGTTTTTCAGTAAGACATATCGTTTAGCCACAATACATCTAGTACATGCAGACAACAGACAGACAGACACAACAGTGTGTCGTAAGCACAACCATTAGCACATTTGGCTAAAAAAATCATTGGCCACAGCCCTGTTTATAACCACTCAAGACCAAAGATATTACTATGACAGATTAAGTAGTGTGAAGAACTAGAAGGTGCTGGTGAAAGTGCATATTTCCATCAAATGAAGCAATTTAAACATTACTATTACTACTACTAATACAACTACAGCTACAAACGTCATAGTGACTCACAATGCATGACGTCATTGTTATTGTGAGGTCATATATTGTGAGTCATTATGATGCACAGTCTGCATCCCTCTATTGTCGATGTGTTGATTGTGTTCTCCTATGGGTATATAATCCACTCTTAGATTGACACAAGCAGCCGCAGATGTCACATGTCCAGACATCGAGGTTTGTTAATACGCCTGCCTTACGTCTAACACGCTTTGAACGTAATGAGTCTATAATGTATGTCTGTCTTCACAGACAGACAGACAGACAAAGTGATTACTTAACCTCTACCAGTTTGGCAGGGACAAATGCGGACGTAATTCGAGCAGCACGTTGTGGTGGTTTTGTTGTTGACAGTGCCGTCGTTAGGTCGGTGATCAAGAACTTTTCGTTGGCGTTCTTCTTTCCCGTCTGTCTGACCGTATTCTTCTTCACTCACAATCGCACCGGCTATGACATCGTCTCTGGCAGTATAGTTGTTGAACTACCAGACGAGGTGCCTGATCTATGGCGCCTGGCACAACAACGCAGATGAACTTCACATTACGATTATTTTCAGTGGCATCATGGCAGCTGGGGGGATTTTCCCTCCCCAAAATTTTTAGGCTGCTGGCAAATTGTCAGAAAATTTTTTTCGGTCTAAAAATGCTAAATTTGGAGGGCGAAAATGCCCATTTTGGAAGAATTTAGGGACAGAATTAAAATTTGGAGTACCCATAATCTCCTGTGTCGGAAATTTGCAGCTGTCTGTCTTTGATCCATTCATTCGTTTACTTCCTTATTGCAACCAATGTCCAATGTCAAAACGCATTTGCTGTTACAGATGATAAAAAATTGTGGAAATTTTCAGCTGTCTGTTGAAAAAATGCAGCTTTCTGCTTCGCCTACTTTTTACCTAATGACTCCGCTGGCTAATTCTTGTATATTGGATGTTGATATATGCTCGAGTAGATACTGTAATTAGCTGGTAAATTAACATATATATCATGCAGTTGCAGAGGCTCAACAGAGCCAGACTACATGAGTGGCATTCGATGTTTTGTGATGACTATAACAATAATTCTCAGGGATGTGCATGAGACCTTCTGAGCTGAGACCAAGACGAGACGTTGCAGCTTCTGAGTCACTGGGAGAGACCTTGAAGCTCCTGACACTCTCGAGAGTCTCGGGAGCTTCAACGTCTCACCGAGACATTTTCTGTGACGTATGGTGAAACACATTAAAAATATACGAATTAATTAACACGCACCATGGTAAGCGCTTTCTATTTGTGATATTGTGAGTTTTTGCACTTTATTTTGACAATTATCGCTGAATAATTAACGGCTTGCACCATAAAGAATTGCAACTGCAGTGCTGTAGACATGAGCCGTTATGTTTATCACAATATGCAAGCAAATGAAATTAGTAAACTACAGCTGATTAGCCTATAGCCTTATATGTCATCTACATTTGCTGATAGTATTCATTCTGACATCATACACTTTATCTTCATTGCGACTAGGCCATTTTGTGATGAAAAAATACTGACATGACATAATTCTGCTTTATGATAAATAAGTAAATGAAAGAGTAAAAACACTAAATGAATATGTGTAAGCCACAAATGTCATGCTGGTTAGTATTGGTCTAACTGCAGCTACAGTATGCACAGCGCATGCCTTCACAAAACGTCTCGACGAGACGCAATGACTCGAGACCCGAGACGAGACCTACTGGGCCGAGACCGAGACATATTGCTCTGAGACGAGACGTTAGACGAGACGGTTTGAGACCGAGACATCTCGACCAAGACCACATCCCTGATAATTCTAGCTAGGCCTATTGGCTGGTGGCATGCATTTATGGGGACCCCAATTTGGCAGAACTGTTTTCCGTGGGGGGCGTCGATTTTACAGTTGGATAGGACGTTGCTAATTTTATATAGGCTGTTGATGGTGACATATCAATTCAGAACTACTTTTTGAATGATGAAGCAGTCAAAGACGTTCTGTTGTAATCAGCTAATTACCTGATCCATTCTTTCGTAATCAGGTCTGTAAATGCATTTATGTCTGAAGTAGCCCAGTCTGGCAGTTTTCTATCAGCTTTTGAGCTTTTTACCTTATTTGTGCACCAAAGTGAATGATGATGCTTGGCGTATCGTCCAGTGATTTTTTTATGTACTTAGTCTCATTGTTAATAATTGTCAAACATAGTTAATAATGATTATGTGAGGCAGTGCTGCCATGCTGGAGTATTAACTAGCCTACTGTAACTGTAAGTCTGTTACTGGTGCATAGGGCTGTACGAAAATCACGGTGCATAAGTGAAAAAATCACGGCGTACTTTTAGAAAAGTCACAAAATTCACGGCGAATTCACGGTGCCAATTCACGGTCATATATAGCGTTAAAAAACGTCTCATTGACAAACATTTTTGTTCTCTGCCTAGTCAACAATTAGTCATGTATCGTCGTCTCACAAAATGACTAACGTTAATCGTTCTTAGTAACTTTCAGGAACAGTTTTAGTAACTATATCCAGTTATACACACAGCAGTGCTACAGTACAGTAACTGTTGAGTCCGTTGTCTTCAGCACAAAAATATGAAGCAAGATGCCTACCTTCAGCGTTTAACAATCACATTTTACGGATTTTGACACAAAAGTGCAGCCCGTGCAAAAATTCACGGCAAACGCTAAAATTCACGGTAAGCGCCAAAATTCACGGCTTCCGCGAATTCCGTGAATTCGTGATTTTCGTCTAGCCCTACTGGTGCACTTGCCAATGACTACCAGTAATTAAAATCAAATCTTTGTACATTTTCAACGTTTTTGTGTACCATGTAGGCTAACTGCACATCATTATTTGTTTATGAACAACAGAAAGAAATCACCGGTATGTTGTGAATTTGTAAGTGATATTGGCATTGATAAGGTTTTAAGCATTGGTGGCACCAGAGGGGATCAAGGGTGGGGGTGCAGCTGCCTCTTATGATCTTATCCTTGCCTCCCAGCTGACCCCACCCCAGGATAAATTTTGATGGTGATAAAGTGCTCTCATGCCAAGGTGTGACTTATTGAACGTCATTTTTGCAATACAACGCAAATATCGTTTGTGTTTTCAAATATTAAAAAGCACACAAATTTGTGGTTCAAAAAGCTAAAAGTGTTCGGCTTCAGGGGACTTTGCCTTTAACTCCCCCTCTGATCAAGAGCTCTGCCCCTGGATCCCGCTGCATATCTTTTCAGGGCACAACAACTGAAACAAAGTCGACATTTGGTTCACACAAAAATTACTGCCCCGTGCCTTGACCCTTGCCCTACGTTGCTCTCCCCAGCTTCAGATTTTTAGCGTCGCTCATTGTTTTAAGGAAAATCACTAATCGCTAAGTGTACGTTAAAACCTCGATGGATAACCATAACCTGCACTTGCCAGTAAGGAGACATTACACACACTGCTTTGTGATTTTAGACCGATCCCGCAGTCGCCAGTGGTCAGTAGTTTGTTTTGCATGACTACAACTGCGGAGTTAATCTCTATACACACTCGCCAGACAGAACACTAATCACTTAATCAGAATCTTGGGATTAAAAAAACCGTCAGATAGGGATGAGATAGCCACATTGGAGTGTCTTGCGCGCAGAGCACTCAAAATATTTTATCATCTATAACATTGAAAAAGTATCATTTAACGAATTTTTTTGCAATCTTAAAATACCTGGATTGAGACGTCGCCAGTCTCGCGATTCAGAGTCCGAGAACCAAATAATTTTGCTTACTTACTAAATTTAGTTTCGAATGATAATATATTTTCGACACCAGTGGTACCGGAAGTTGTTATTTTTGTTGAAGAGGATTTGTAATAAATTTGTAATAAATTTCGCTATGGAGTACAGTAGATTAGCTGTACTTAACATTTATAAGTCATTGTTACGATACGGAGACAGTATTCGTCTGACAGAAAAGGAGTATTATTTGCGAGTTATACGACAGGAGTTTAAGAAACATTGCAGCGTTGTGAATCCGGAAGAAAGGGCACGACTTATTCAAGTAATCCTATGACGGATACAATTTGCAGGGGCTGACCTTAGCCTAGCTATCTCAGATCAGAGTCGTATATAATATGACTAGGCTGATCTGAGCATATATTTTACTGCTAGGTTAGGTTTAAGTTATCGAGATTTAGACATTTGGGGAAAATGATTTCGTATAAGGACGATAGTAAAAAGCGGATCGACGGATGTTCGGATCTGCAGATGTCGCGACAGGGTTAGGGCTAAGGTTAAAGATGGGGCTAAGATTAGGGTTAGAATTAAGGTTAGGGATAAGATTAGGGTTAGGGATAGGATTAGGAGATGGTTAAACTAATAAAATACCAGCTTAATCACAGTGTTACCTGGTGCGACATCTGCAGATCCACACATCCACTATCCACTTTTTACCCGAAACCTTCAGATAATGCAAATTGTTACAAATTTGCGAGAAGGGTTTTAAGCTCAGCTTGATAATAGCAATCTGCTTATTATTTTTCGTTAGCTAGTTAAGCTTGTGCAACACTTAAAAAGTTCTTCATCATCTGAAATTCATAATAAGTTTTTTGACTATGAAAAGCAAAATTGAATTTGATGTTATACACCTTTGCCAAATATTAACTGTATATATAGTAAAATTAAACACAGGCTTATGAACAGTGGAGTAGCCAGTAATTTCAGTTGGAGGGGGGCTTCGTCTCCCTTTCCCTTTTTTCCATTTTTCCCTTTCATCCCTACCTTCTTTCCTCTCTTTTTTACTTCTCCCTTTCCTTTTGCTGTTCTCCCCTCTTCCCCTCCCTTCCTTTTCGTTAGAAGTAGGACCTTTTAAAATCCGGCTAGGAGGTCTGGGGAGCGTTGTGAGCTCCCCTAGCGGGATCTGGGCAGAGCCCCAGCTGAAATCGAATTTGGTGCATTTTAGCTTTAAAAGATTAGATCTGTTGGCAACAATTTTAATTATTTTCCAGAGAGTAACCTGACTAATTTGGCAAATTTAGTGCAGTTTAAATGTATGCTTATGTTTTGTCTGGAGGATTGTGAAGGGCCTAAGTCTCCTGGGCCCCCTTGTCTATGCTAGTGCTTATGAAGTATTGCATGCTGAATGAATGAGAAAAATTTGGTCAAAAATGTTTTTATATTATGTACACAGATATCATGTTTTTTTGTGTTAGGGTATTTTAATTTGGTTCAGCCTGTGGAGGCAAGCTTGCTGTTTGTACGCTGCTCTAAGCATGTTTGTAAAGTAACTTGTTTTGTTTGTTTCAGAAAGCAGAGGCATTTCTGAAGAACAAGCGAATAGTCTGAGCATGACAGTGGATACTATAAAAGCTGATATTTTGAGATTGTTTTGATTAACATTCTGTGTGTCGTGGAACTGTGCAACATTAAGAACTGTGATTTCTGTTTGCCTATGACATTTTTTGCAGTGAAACAATATGCAGTGTTATTTTTTGGTAATATATAATGAAGTGAGTTGATTGTAGGCAACACTGATGCAATGAATGTATAGTATTTTCTGAAATTGATTATCGTCTGTCCAACTTTCAACAATGCCTACTTTTCAGAAACTTTTACAACATGTTCCAACTGAAAAATTCAGCTAAACTTTTCATTCTAACTATGGTATCTTGAAAAGTTAACTGAACTTCATCATCGTCATATTCATTTATTAAAAGAAGTTGACAAATGCAACTTGCACACACAATGCACAGTTGGTTACAGATAGTAAAAGTAAATACAAATTAGATACCGTATGCAAATAAGAATATGTTATAGGCCCGAAAATAGAAAAAGTCACTACTGGTTAACTTTTTAATACTTTTTGCAGTTTGCCAGCAGATGCTGCTGCGAGCAAAAAGTAAAACTGCAGTCAGAAATAAAAAAAGGTGCCTCATCTCTACTTTTTTGTTACATGCACCCAGAACAGTTTTATTTAGACGAAAGAGCGGGCTATGAGCGGAGGTGTGTCTGCAGACATCTACTGTAAGCCTCGTATCTAAGCTGAATGGGTAGTTGCTGTGCATTCTGCACCGTGTAGTTCAGTCCTCGGATGTACTCGCACGCGATGCACAGTCCTCCTACAGCTGGGTCGATGTGACTCAATGCTACAGGCGTACGTCGGCGCCCACCGCTAGTATATCCGAGTGGCACTCGGTCACGGTATTGCAAGACTTCACTTCTACGATAATCACGAGTTGTGAGAACTGACGGCGACCTCCAACGAATTCCGTCAGCAGCAGCAGCAGTAGCAGCTGGCGTGACAACGACTGGCTGCAGACTGTGTGGAGGCGTCAGACAGCTGACTGAAGCGGGATACATTGATGCTATCCAGCTGTGTCCATTAGCATTGTTGACTGCTGTGCGCATAGCAATGCTATCACCACCAGCGGTTGCAGCCGTTGCTGCTGCTGATGATGATGATGATAGGGTGTTGACAGCGGACAGTGATGACGACGAAGTCCTCCAGATGTTGGCGTACATCTGTTGGCGTGGCGATGGGTTCATGTCGCAGCACGTCACCGTAGCACTAAAAGCACACCATATCCTATCAACAGGGTGGCATGCAAGGGTTGTTAAAACTTAAAAGTTCTTTAAAAGTTTCCCTTTTCCAGACCATGGAAAGTTCTCGAAAATCAAGTTGGGTCTTGATAGTTTTTGAATTTGATGTCAAAGGGTCCTGAGTATCCTTGAGTTTCAGTTGTTCAGAATCATCGTTTGATCATTGCCTCGCTGTAAAAAAATTTTCATGTGATGCCAGAAACGTCCGACGTGACGTGGTAAAATATCGTGGGAATGTGTCTGCAAAAGGTACTTGAAAGTATTTGAAAATTCCTATTTTTTTGGATTTTTTGGCCCAAAACTGGCCATCCTAGCTGTAGGCCTATCAGTCACTCTCATTCATTTAGCATAATAGGAGATCGATAGATGTATTAAGATAGACGTACAGTCTGTAGCAGGTAGTTTTAAAGCGCGAACGAACTGGACTGAATATTAGGCCTACTCGTGAACTTATAATTCAGCAAAGAGAAGTGATGTGTCGTTGATGGTAGGCCCCTACAGGCAGGGTTTTCAATAGACCTGAATTTTCAGGACGTCATGACTTCCAAGCTAAAAAATTTGGACGTCAGTGTGCAAAATCTGGAAGTCATGCAGTAGGCCTACAATAAAAATCAAGCAAAAACTTCATGCAAAACAAGACTTACTACAGGGTGCGGCAAAAAGTGGACCGCTAAAGTTTTTCGCTGTTTTCTTAGCAACTGTTTGGAATTTTAATTTGAAATTTTACAGATTTATTTAAGAAACACTTCTACATCTAACTGCTAAGTAAAATTTGATTCTGTTGAAAAACGACAAAGTTACAGACTTTTTAACATGACCGCCTACCGATTTTTTAGCATTTAAAAATGTTCCGGCTACAACACCAATTTAATAACATCTTTGAAACGACACAGCTAAATAATGATCAAATGTCAAAATTCCATTGTCACTGCAAATGTTGGAAGTGTTCACCAACAGCTTCAAGCAACAACACCGGCATCCAGTCGCCTTATTTGAGAAATCTTTTACAGCCTTGTTGATCGGTCCCTGTCGCAGGTTGTCCCAGATAACCTGAAGCGCTTTCTTGAGTTCGGCGCTTGTCTTCAGCTTTGTTTTAAGCTTGCATTATGCCTTCAGCATTGCACTCCATACGTGATAGTCCATTGGGTTTATATTCAACAGCCTTGGAAGCCATTGGTCTTTTGTGATGATATCTGGACAGCTGGCCCGCAGCCAGTTCTGTGTGCTGCGCGGCGTTGCGCGCTGTGTGTGCTGACGCGCCGTCCTGCTGGAAGATGAATTCGGTGAGCAGCCGGCGATTGCTTTAAAGGAGCGATAATATAGTGATAATTTATAAACAATAAAAATTGCTGTTTATCAAAACGTCACTGTGACGTCATCGGCAGTAACGTGTAACCAGTTTTTGAAAATTAAATAGCACTTTTAGCATGAACATTTTTGAATGCTAAAAAATCGGTAGGCGGTCATGTTAAGAAATCTATAACTTCGTCGCTTTTTAACAGAATCACACTTTACTTGGCAGTTAGATGGAGAATATTTCTCTAAATAAAGCCGTGAAATTTCATATTAAAATCCCAAACGGTTACTGAGAAAACGACGAAAAAAATTAGGGGTCCACTTTTTTCTGCCGCACCCTGTACATATGCGTCACTAACGCACCGCCAACATATGTCATGGTTTTTATGCGCTACCTATGTTTTTTCCAGCTGTGTTTACATCTGTTATCTTATCTGCACACGCCGTACTCACTGCATGTGATTCGAGCAATATAGGCCTAACAGCCAAACCATGCAGGACAACTCAGCCTGGCCATCCCTCTGGGTTATAGCACCGAATACTAGCGCTAGAGATAAAACAGCCAACTATGTCCAACGGTACTGAGGAAGGGCCCTGTTAGCAGAATTGCTGGCTCACAGATCGAGTTGGTTGGAGGAGCCGGCCACGCAGATCAGTAAGGCTATGTACTACCATAATAATGGACTTAAACTTGGCCAGCTCAAAGCGAATTGAACTCATGAGCTTCACGCAACAAACTTCGATCTACACATAAATCTTTTTCTTCATAGCCTCCGCCCATTTACAAGGCTAAAGTAAAAATTTTTGTGATTCCAGTTGCAGTCCAGTGAAAAATAGGAACAAGAAGGGGGAATAACTTCAGGCTTTATGCAAAGAGTTTTTTTTCATTAAAAAAGCAAACAAACAACTGTCCAAATATTTTTTGGGAGTCCACGTAAAAATTTTATGCACAGAGGCATTTATTAGGGACGAACGGCAATGGGAAACACAGGAATTATTTTTCATGCCTAAATACCCAATGTTGTGTAATTCAGTTTACGTTGACAGAAACAAACGAGATCACGTGAAACCTGCATAAAAGAAGTGTATCTATCACCATCGTAATATTGTCAAAAGCAGCAAAAGAATGAAACAAATTACTAAACTGACAGTGTCATTAACAGTGCAATAAACAACAAGTTTACGTGTACGCTGTCCCCAAAAAACTTCCCACTTTGCCATTGCGTATATTTTTGCGAAATATTTGCCAATTTTTTAAATTCCTTCATCGGCAGACTCTGCGCACAATTTGCAACAAAACCATCATTAAAGATCCCATCACACCTTAAATGCATTGCTGCACTACCTTGTGAATGAATTTCAAAAACTGATCAATATTTAGCAAAGATATGGATTGACAACTGACAGTGCAAAGTTTTTTCGGGACACAAGTTACAGTACCGACAATATGCAGATTACAGACTGCACAGAAACAAAATTCAGCATCTTTCTCCACACGCAGACATCTACCCACAGCGCATACATATGAGCAGCTACGCAAAAACTAGGCCTACGAATCAAGTAAATACTTGGACCAGGCGTGTGAACATGACTTAGCTGCTACGGTACTGCAGTCGTGTACTGTATTCAGTGATGACAAAATTATAGCTTACAGGACGTCTAGCAATAGGTAAAAATGAAAATTGCCAACCTGGTACAAAAAACCAAGACCCACGATTTTTGGGCAACAAAATGTACCAAATTCTGCAGTGCATTTCAACAAATTCTGCCACTCACCACAAAAAAGCACGTTTTTACTTTGTCATTTTTCATTAGCCAGACTGCTCACAACTCTGCGAACGGGGAAGTCTGATGGCAGACACAGTGGAAAACATTGAACAAGTAAAACTCATTATCATTGCCATAAAGTAAAAGATACTCAAATGACAGTACACAATGGGCCGTAAAAACGTGCCACTTTACTTTTGTCCAAATCTTTGCCAATTATTGACCAATTTTCAAAATTCTTTCACTGGCACACTCTGCAAACAATTCGCAATAATGCGATTATTATATATCCCACCACATGGTAAATGCATTTCTATACTACCTTGTGAAATATAAATGTAAGAAAAAATTACGATAATAACAAAAATTTAGGTATACGAAAAAACACTTCAGACCAACATTGCGATGAATGATTCATACCACACTAGACTGCGTTCTAACCACACAGTTTAGTGTCATACAGACCATAAACTGAAATGTTGGTCTAAGTGTTTTTTTTCAATTTTACCAAAGTGTTTGTTTGTTTTTGTTATTATCGTTATGTATGCATATTTCATTGATATTTCACAACGTAGTGCAGAGATGCATTTACAGTGTGGTGGGATCTATAATAATCGCATTATATCGCGAATTGTCTGCAGAGTGTGCCAGTGAAAGAATTTTGGAAATTGGTCAATAATTGGCGAAGATATGGACAAAAGTATAGTGGCATGTTTTTTGGCCCACCCTGTACTTAACACAGTGTAGTCTGAAAAGAGAGACAAGAAACCAAAACATTCCAGGCACAAAATCGGAATGTTTTGTAGAGATGCATTTACAGCGTGGTGGGATCTATAATAAAAAATTAACGCGCGTTAAAAAAATTAACACACATGCGTAAATTTATTTCATTCAGTTACCAAATTTTGTGCAGCAAAAGTTTGGATATTCCATTAAACTGCAGTTATATGACAATCGAATGAAATCAAGTAACTAAACTAGTTTTCGTTTCATCACTACTGTGAATAAACAATTACTTATTTATTTCATTGACAGGCTAATAGTCCACCTACAACATCAGCAATATTGATAGTTACTTTATTGAAGTTTATTACATTTTTTAAATCTTTATTTTTTCACCAATCACAAATGAACAGACACAGACAGACATACAAACATATGCACGAAACTGACAAAAGACAGTAAGCAAGCAATTCGTGTAAGCATAACCCAACAGAGTCCATCACAAAATGATGGACTCTATGATGGGACAAGAGATGATAATACAAAATAAAAATACTGTAATAATTAAATAGTGAATAGTTTAAATGCATTTAAAAAATAAAAATTATATGTGTTTTTAAAACTTTTTTTCATTTTTCTAACTTTTTATATTCTACATGCGGGTCCCATAAACGTCTTGGGCCCACGGTAATTTACCTCCTACTCTCCATCTCGACGGGACTGGGTGCGTTAATTTACGCGTTAATTAATGCATTAAAAAAATTAACGCACTGCGTTAATGCGTTAAAAAATTAACGCCTTGACAGCTCTATTTGTTACCTAATATACCACATACCACACGTAAGTTGAACAGAGACAAGAAAAAAAGGACCTGTAATAGACTCGACACGGATGCAGTTATTTGGCCACATTTACATGACGAACAACACTGAACAAAACAAAACTAAAACCTCTACTCAGTGGTATCGTGGGTGAAAAAATCAGACAGCACAGAAAATCGTAGTTTTCCAACAGACAAAACAAATTTCCAATATAATTCCAACAGACAGCTGAAAATTTCTGACAGAGGAAATTATCACTGTGGCGCTCAAAATTGCAATTTCGCTCCCAAATTTCATCAAAAATTGGATCTTAGCCCAAATTTTGCATTTTGGACAAAAATTTTCAAACAATAGAAAGATTTTCCTAAAACTTCCCAACAGCGTAAATTTGGGGCTTAGGGGGCACTGCCCCATACCCCCCACAATATCCCTCTGCCATGACACCAACGACTACTGGAAACTAGTACAGCAAGCAGAATGGGCAGTGGATGTACTGTATATACAGACAATACTGAGAGATGTTTTGCAAGGCAATTAGATACACAAGTCAAGGACAGGACTTGAGTGACAGATGGACTGGCTGACGGGCATCCATTCCATCAGCACAATGCTTCCTGGAAAAAGCTGGAAGAAGTAGATAACATCAAAATGGAGAAAATTGTTTAATAGCCCCGGTCTTCACCCTGAAAGCTTACAGCACTTCCCCATTCTCCCCAGCTGCCTAGATATTCATCATCTTTGTCAAGATTTTTTAAGTGAATGCTTTCGAGTGAAGAATCAGTTTATCATCTAGTTCAAATAAGTCAACCTACATGGTGTTTCATAAAAAGGCACCCTTTTTCTTTCTTTTATAACACAGTCAATTTACATGATCAATATATGATCAATTTACATTTATCAATTGTAGCTAAAGAAATACAATCCAAATATTTCAACAAAATTTGGCTGTTCTGTGCCAAATATTCTTTGCTAGTTGTGATGTAATGCTGACATCAGAATGTGTCGTGAGTACAAGCTTACTTGTCTCAATTGGTGCTAAGGTACAAAAGGTGGAAGGTATAAAAGTAAAGCTATCTCCACAAGTGCATGAAAGTGATTGTTTTGGGCGATTTTTTGTGGTTGCAATGATAAAACTTCCAATAGTTTTTCATCTATAAAGCCTATGATGTCCACCACTGAAGCAGAGTAGGTACTAAGCAAGTCTGTCAGCACTGGTTGCAACAAGTCAGTTTGCACTCGCGGCACATTATGACGTAAGCGTTACATCACGACTAACAAAGAATATTAAACCAAAAGCCACATTCTGTCGAAATATTTTGAATTAGTATTTCTTCAGCTACATCTCGGAAAAATTTGGTATAAACTGATCATCATTTGAGGGAATTAGAAAGAAAAGAAAAAGGGTGCCTTTTTATGAAATGCCATGTATATGGTTTTTGCACTGTCTTCATTTGTGCGTGCCTATGGGCAGTAAAACTTGGGAGCCTACATTAGTGGGGTTGGTACAACACGAGGAGAAATTTGCTTCCTGGCACTGAGGGGAATGGACACTCTTGGCGATGGAGATAAAATGTAGATCAAAAATGCGGCAGGCATCACGATACAAGACAAGCAGGTAAAACAATCAAAGTCATTAATTACTGTGCCTCCCAGATGTAAGTGAATAAAGGTGCAATTAAATGACACTATCAACTGAACGACTGACAGACAAGTGACAGCACACACACGCATACAGGTAATGATAACGATGCACATAGACACAGTGAAAAACCAACAAGCCTGAGTGCAAACTAGCAACTGATTAATGATGTTATCATAGCAACTGACTCGATCACTGCCTGATCAAGCCTGCTAATTGGCAACTAAATAATTCCCCCGATATCTCAAATAGCTCATCAGAAAATAATATCCATAGTGGCAACTCGGCAGAAAGGGAAGGTAACTGCCTCTTGCATCCCCGATAAATTTTATTCTGTCCAAAAATTACCTTGCTGCACAATTTTTATCCAAAAATACCAAATTTCAGTCCAAATATATGCCACATGGAGGAATTTAAATGCAAAATTGAAATCTTGAGCATCCATAATGTCATCAAGTGTAGGAAATTAATCAGTCACCTGCCAAGAAATTGCATCTTCCTTCCACTCCTACGTATTTTATCCGAGGATGCCGCTGCATATCAAGACATTATCATCTAAATCTGCTCATGTTATGGCCAATTTCCATCAGGCTAACTAGTTGTGAACTAACTGGAAACTTGTTTCCAACTAGTTCCCAACATTTTTCAACTGCCAACAGGTTGGCAACTTGTCAACTTGTGGGAGTGATCACGGATCAAGCCAGATAAAAATCGGCTTTTACTACTAATATCAAGACAGCTCTGACCGACTGACTAAACCAGTGTTTTTCAACCTTTTTGTTGCCGCAGAACCCTGAACAAGTGTGGAGGTCACTCAAGGACCCCATGCATTGATCCGTGAGTCTAGCGACGTACGCGAGGTAGAAACTACAGGGTGTCTACGAACTCATTTCCCCAGCAGAGCAAAGCCCTTGTGATGACGACAAAGCAAGCAGAGATGACCAATATCAAATTTGACCACATTAACAGGTAGCAGTATGTTATTGCATTTAATGTAACACGACGGGCGAGGCGGTCGTCGACGTCCTCTTAGCCCCCGCCATACCAACTGAAAAAAATTGTCATGTGGACGTCCTCGTTGAAGATACGTGTCTTTTTAATTTTCCTTAGCATAGTGTTTAAAGAATTGAATTCATTAAGTAAATGGTCAAACGATTTCATAACCATAGGCCTAACCCTAATCAATGCGTTCTTTCCCTTTTCTTTATCTTTATTTGCGCGATAATGCACTTATCCTTGGAGTTGAGTAGCCTAATGTCGTGCATAGAAAGCCTACGCTCCTAAAAATGCAAAGACGCCAAGACTACTAACGGCAAAAATAATTTAACAGAGTTGGTCTATGCAAAACGCGTAGAAACGCAATTTCGAACAAAATATTTCACGATCGAACAAAATATTTCATGACGAGTATTTCTACGACATTGTTTGGCGAGATTACTGGCCAGCTGCGAAACCTTTGGCAGATGCTTGCGGAACCCTGGGTTCCGCGGAACCCCGGTTGAAAATCACTGGACTAAACAAATAATCACTGTCTGTATGCTGCTAAGGTAACACGGACCCATCAAACCAACTGATTACAACGCGGCTGCTCAACTGACTCGACAAACAAACTGAACCATTCCACAGTAGAAGTAGCAACAACACAATCAAATAATCACCACTGATGACCACCACTTCTTCGCCCCTTGACAGCATCAGGTACTTATCATCTGTCAATAATTATCGACTGCAGTAGCAGTAAGCAATTAGTAGCAACAACACGAGAGTCAGGGTGTGTGCATTGCTGCTGATATGACCGTCAGTCAGACAGTTGTAACATTTCGCAGTCTGCTACTGTCCAATACCTAACGACAGTGTACAATGCACAGAGAGGCAGCTTCAGCCAGTGCCAACCAGGGCTGGCTGGGTGTGTCCATATGTAGTCTATGTACAGTGTCAGTTGGCTGAGTCAACATCAAGACATTGAGTTCTGCGCTGGAGTCGGTGCAGAGGTCGTGTCGTCATCAGCGTCTGAAGGCGTCGGCAAAGCTTGCTTGACACACAGTTCCAACAGTTCATCCACACGATCAGTGTCTGTCTCCTGGTCTATGTCACAGTCCTACATACAAACAGATAAGACTCACAGATGGACACATAAATATGCAGGTGATTTGGCTTAATTTTCTTTGGTGTGCATCTGCCAAAAATTGCAAAGATCTGTTGTCAGAAGTCTCAAAGTTATGAGCACAGACACAGTCAGGGTTCCCACTCTTTTACTGACAAAAATCCAGGACTTTTCCAAAACTTTCCAGCACCCTGATAAAAAATCTTCCAGGACCTTTTCATACCCCACACATGTTTGAATATAATGAAAAAACTAAGCGTGTAAGCAAGAGAAGCAAGCCAAAATTTTTTTTACTGTTTTACGCAGTATTTAAGTAAGCAACAGTCAACACAAACTGAGTGATATACTATTGCAGCTTGTTTTCCATTTAAGCCTATGCATTATTTTAAAGGATATTTTTCCAGGACTTTCTAGGTCCTGGAATTTTCAAGAAAAAATCCATGACTACAGGACTTTCCAGTAGGCATGGAAACCCTGCACAGTACACCAGGCACAGTGCATTTAGACATCACTGCCACTCGTAAAATGAATATGTTGACAAATGCTTTGGTTTTCATTTCGTTAATTGTTTACCCTCTTTCAAACCGTGGTCTAATATTAACGTGTGTTTTACACGCTGAAATATTTCGGCACAATTTCTGCAACAGTCCGTAGCAGATGGTGGCTGACTTAAGTGAAGTGAATGAAGACAGATGGACAGATAGAAAGACACACACAGGGTGGTCCATAAAAAACTTGGCACTTTATTTTTGTTCATATCTTCACCAACTATTGACTGATTTTCAAATTTTTTTCGCTGGCACACTCTGCAGACAATTTGCAATAACGTGATTATTATATATCCCACCACACTGGAATTCATCTCTACACAACCTTGTGAAATATAAATAAACTAGAAAATTGGGGCAAAGCCCAACGTGAGTCCGCCCGGCGCCCTAAGTCTGATTGGGGGAAATTTGACGGGGGGTAAAATTTTCCCGGCATCAAAGTCACGTGGCCCGAACTCAAATGCATTGGCATACGCCGAATGTGCATTGTCGACTTAGGGTAGGTCAACATGAGCGCCTATAACTTTGTTCGTAGTGGACGGAATTTCACAAAATTTTTTTTGCTCCACGCCGAAAAGATCGTACTCGTCAACGCCATTTAAATTTTGTCGCTATCTTCATCGGTTCCAGAGATATTTGCGCTCAAACTCGAAAGTTGTTGTAAATCACACCGATTTTTGAACGTTTTTTGCCCTCCCAAATTTTAAGGGGGGGCGATGCCCCCAAAAGTTGTACTTGCATTAACACCCCAACCTAGAGCCGCGTCAAGTGCCAAAGTTTCGTCGGGCTACACCCCCTAACTCCGAAGTTATAAGCGTTCCTTTATTGCATTTTAAGCCAATTTTTGACCCCCCTTTGAAAAAGTTGTAAGGGGAGCCCCCATCCCCGGTGGGTGGTGCACTAGTAAGACTTGGTGATTCTCTAGCACGTGTAAAAATTAGGGGGCGCAGCACCCCTTAGGGGCCAAAATATGTTCTTCCGAAAAATGCGCTTTAGGTGGGTACGATTTCACATCGAGATCCCCAAGGTCACTGGACCAAACTTCACCAGACTTCCAGGAGGAATCGCGGTAGACGGAATAAAAATCCGATTTTGAATATCTTCATCCGTTTTGGAGATATTCGCCGCCGAACTTTGAAGTCGTTCGAAATCGGGCAAAATTTTGCATGTTTTTCGCTCCTGAAATTTTTTTGGGGTGTGCCCCCAAAATTTTGGACCGGCATTATAAAATTAGGCCTAGTACTAACCATCGTGCAAAATTTCACACCGGTCGGCCCACGCATCTCGGAGATCTCGCGTTGAAAGAAAAAAACATCACGGGTAAAACTTAAGTCCGCTCCACAAGCTATCCCTTCCGGGTGGACCAAATATACATATATAACGACAATGACAAACAAACATTTTAGTAAATAAACAAAAAAAACATTTCAAACTAACATTGTGGTGAATGATCTGTATGACACTAGCCTGTGTGAGTCTAACACAGTGTAGTGTCATATGGATCATTAACCACAATGTTAGTCTAAAGTGTTTTTTTCATTTATTTGAATGTTTGTTATTAGCATTAGTTTTTTCTTACATTTATATTTCACAATGTACTGTAAAGATGCATGTATGATGTGGTGGGTCTGCAGAGTGTGCCAGTGAAAGAATTTTAAAAACTGGTCAATAATTGGCGAAGATATGGACAAAAGTAAAGTGCCATGTTTTTAATGGACCACGGTGTAGACAGACAGACAGACAGACGTACGTCATTGATAGACTTCAGTAGACGGGCGATCATCCTGCGCAGTGAAGACAGCTTCTGCTTGGTCTGCTCCGACTCTTGCGTGCGGTTCTGCGCCTCTGTCTGAAAACTGCTCACCAGCTATAACATACCACAGCATGACAGCAACGTCACACCGGCCAGTTCAACAGGAGAATTTGTCATGTCCATTCGTATACTGTAGCTAAGACATCACAAATCAGAAAAATTTCTGGAACGTTTTACAAATTATTGCTCTGGTCAACAGCTATGCACACAGTAGTATTAGTTCACGAAAAGAGGATGTCAGATGGTCAATAAATTTGGACGGTTTGATCTGTCAATAAAATCAGCCAACAACAATCTGTTGTGTAGACGACCGATTTTATCGTCGAACATGGAACATGCTCTATTCTCGCCGACAAAATCGGCCAACTTTATATAATTGGTCAACAGGTCTTGCTTATGTTACCACAATGACTGTTTACAAATGCGCAAACAAAAATAAATATTCACTACAGTTATTTATTCTTGTAAGTTACTCTGCAATATTCACTTTCATTCATTAGGTATAAAAAATGCAAGTATCATTTTTGTGATCTGCTATTCTTTACTCGGAAAGCCAACATCATACTAAGTTGCAAACAACAAAACTATCCACACGTCATGGTTCAATGATTTCATCGAGCAACTAAACCACACCAACAAAATTTGGCCAACTTTATCAATCTTCTGTCATCGGCTATAGAAAATAAGAAATTATTTTAAAGTAAATCAATCCGAAGGTCTGACCTTCTTCAGTCCACGCTCGTAATGGTCAAAGAAATCTTCCAGAGGAAACGATGCCAGCTCTTCGTAGCTTAGTGCAGACACTGAATCTTTATCCATCTGCCACTGCGGAGGCAGGAAATATCTCAGACACGTCCTACCAACCATGACCACACATACACAGGAGTATACTTATATATAATACGACACAAAAGAGATTTGCGCTGAAAAAATGACAAACAAGCTGCCAGTTTCATCTAGCACAGAAACTGAAAAGAACTGAAAATGTTTTAAACAAAAATGAAATAACAGACACTGAAATAACAGTACTGTTATGTAAACCATAAAAATACAGGACATCATCATCATCATCAACGGCAGCAGGAGCAATCGATAAAGCAAAACACATTTATATATTAATGTATGTCACAAATGAATCACAGGTTGACTCAGCCTCCAACCCTCTGCAGGATGGCAAAATGAGCACTGGCTTTCGAGTGGAGTATTAATGGCAATGGTGACTGTAGACACTACTGCTGCTTATTTAGGTGAATCAGTGGCTCAAGCCAATTATAGCCTGCTGCAATACATTCATGTGACCACCATAAACATCGTTGTATCTTTACAGTGAATGACATTCTGCACAAACAACAAGCAGCGATGAAGGTGGCATGACCAGCTACAGTACCTGAAATGTCCTCTATCCTTGGCCTTGGCTAGAGTAGGGCTACAGCCAGCCAGTAATGTTTTCAAGGACTTTGTTTCAAGAACACAGAAAAAGCACAGCCAAGGTCTAGACTAAGACCAGGACCAAGGACTTTGTTATCAAAGCCAAGGCAAAGGCCAACACCACTGTTTAGTTCTTTATCCTCAGGGTGCCTCGAGACCAAGACCATCACTACAGCTAGTGACCACATGCTGATGTACTTCTATCCACTGGAGATGTTTGTAAGCTTGATGACAAGGGTTAGGGTCGTGCCCATACAGTATCTGTACCATAAGCTTGGCTAGGGTAAGGAAGTAAAGGTTGGGACTGTTACCTGTAACCGCTGGAGATGTCTTCAATGGTCTGTAGGCTTGGCTGTTCTGAAGCTGCTGCTTCTAGCGCAGTCGCAGTTCCATCAACTGGGCCTGTTGTTGCTACTGACGTACTAGTTTTGACAGTCAATGGCGAGCTGCTTCCGGCTGCTTTCTTGTCCTGTCCCACAACAATTGCATAAACACGCAAAGTCTCTTCTAAGCCATAAGTCATATGGCGCTGATGTAAAAGTAAAGGTAAAGGTAAAGCTCGTCAATTTGTATAGCGCATCGTCGCGTATTCACGCCTCTAATGCACTTTTGTCACTTTATAATGGGTTACTACTCATTTAACTGACCCCAGAGGGATGGCAGGCTGAGTTGGCCTTGTTGGTTGACTGATAGCAGACGCTTCATCCATAAAGTGGTTAAACGGCCATCCATCAGTCTAGCACAGGATAGGGAAAGTTCGCCGGCCAGGACCGATGTTCTAACCACTATGCTATGCCACCCATGTCCGTTTCCTTAGCTCTCAGCCAGACACAAGTTTGCACTGCGAGACCATGGACATGGAGCTAGTGCACTGTGTGGTGTGCCTGTTTACATCCCCAGCTTTTGCAGGTACTCATTGCACCCACCCACGGAGAGATGGCCAGGTTGAGTTGACCTTCATTCACTAGACTGAACCCAGCTCCAATTCTCATTGTAGTCTGTGCTCCAATACTGTATGCTCTCCACCCACAGATGACCAGAAATTGACACAAACACCAACGAACAAAAAATCTTTTATTTTGTAATGTGGACAACAGCTGAGTGAAAACATAAAAAATACCCGGCTACAGGTAAAACTGAAATTTGTTACACAATATGGCAAAAAATTCCACCTCTTCATTAATACATCTTCAGCGAGAAAAGTATGCGCACGAAAGTTCCGACTTGATACAGTTCACTCTAGATTCAGTGCATTGATTTTTATATCAGCACGCACTGTCCCATGCCCTGTAAGTGGACTGCATTTATACTGTGTTAAATATTACGTGACATTATTTGGAATCATTGTGAGAAATATCACAAAAACAATAAGATATATTTCTGTTTTAAATCTTATTTCTTTATTTTTTCGTCTTACTTTCTATTTCCTTTTAAATTTATTTTTACTTACTATGTAATTTTTAAAGACATTAAATGTATTTTCTTATTTTATTTTTTTTCTACATTTTATATTTAATTATTATATTATCACTAATTTCAGTTTCATTTTTAATTTACTGTCTTTGTGATTTTGCAATTTGATTTTTATTTACAATATAATGTCATTTTTTGTTGGCAGATTATTTCACATTATTTTTCTTTTTTAGTATATTATTTTTTATTTTGTAATGCAAAACAATGCACAGACAACTGACCTTTGGTAACAGTCGTATGTCGAACTTCTTACGGTCGTACCTGACAATGTCCATACAGCATTCACAGCAGGCATGTTAATGATGCTAGCATATTGATAGAAACGAGAAAAAGACCAATTTTATGATGAGAACAAGACTGAGGACGAGATGCACAACAATGAGACTGAGACCATTAAATTTGGCCTCGAGAAGTTAACATCCTTGACACATAAGAACAAGTAATCTGAGCAAAGCTCATAAGACACGCAACAGCCTTAGCAGTTCCAGTTTGCAGGTTATCTTTGGCTATCTCCAGCCATTTCTACGCAATACATTAAAACCCCCTATTTTCAAGGTTCAAAAGCATTTAAGGTCATTGACGTTTACACCATTAAAAGGCTTGTCACTAGTGCTCATTATGATAAGCAGCATATCTGCATCTATCTGCAAGCGTTTTTACACTACACAAGCCAATAGCGGTAAAATAACCACTTTTTATGCAGGGGTACCCTTCTTTGACGTCCGCATGCGCCGCCATCCTTGAACCTAGGGGGTCAGAACTTGCAGCATTGAAATCTGAGCTTAATGCTGAAAATTTCATATGCAGGTTGTCTTGGTCTATCTCCAGCCATTTTGGCACAATTCACTCTTAAAATGTGTGTTGCAGCCCTAAATCACAAAAAAATTCACTAAAACAGCTTATTTTGGAGGTTCAAGGTTGCTTAAGATCATCGATGTTGACACTGTTATGAAGCTTGTCACCAGTCCTTGCTATGATAAGCAGCATGTCTGTGCCTATCTGTAACCATTTACACACTATACGAGCCAACAGCGGTAAAATAAGCACATTTTAAGGGCACCAGTCTTTCACGCCCCCGTTCGAGGGGAACCCCCTCACCCAGGTGCATGAAATTTTGTCACGATAAACCAGAGTCCCTGCGGCAACCCACAGTGCAGATTTCATGATCCTAGCTTGCACCACTTTGATAGCACTCAAAGGTGAGATGGACGAACAGAAAGACAGACAGAGAGACAAACATCTCGACGATGGCTAAGACGCATGAAGCATTAACTGTCGATCGCAAAAAATGACAAAAAACAAACTGGACAACATCTTGGCTCAATGTGCTACTATTAACTACGGAAACAAGACAAATTGGTTTACTTCTCTCATCATTCTTCGTTCCTAGCTTACTGACTCACTCATTCACTCACTCATCATTTACTAGTTGCTGTCACAACTCACACAACTTTTCATTTCATCAACGTCCGCTAACATATCAGCTAACGCTCACTGTCAGTGCATTCTGACTTCTTTACTCAAGTGCACCACTGGATATAAATATTCGTACTCACTCACTCACTCAATCACTTAATGCCAGTCCAGAGAACTCGATGAACTGAGACAAGGGGTTCTACCAACTTCTACATATGTACGACAACTTACTGCTCGTTGCAGTAAAAACATGGGAGACAGTCATTCTGAAAAAAATAGCAGAACACTGAAACATCAACAAAATAGTCAATAAATGTAATTTCATGAACTTATATTGAGCTTATCAGCCGCTGTTTAAAACAATGAGTTCATTCAAAGATAGGCACAAAAGACTGACCATTTTTCAGCCAAGTCTCTATCCAGACGGACCCGACATTTGGTGTTTGGACCATTAGTTGCAGTGACTAGCCCCGGCTGCCTGCAATTGAGTGACAACACACCACACAACTCACATTAACTAGTAGACCACACATGCTGCATGTCAGCCACACGTCAATCAACCAAACAGTTGAATCTTCTCTACGAGACTTGCAAATATTATAATCAAACTAGAAATTTGGGGCAAGACCCAACATGAGTCCGCCCACCGCCGTAAGTCTGACTGGTGAGAAAATTTAAGGGGCTGAAATTTCCATGTCAGCAAAGTCACGTGGCCCAAATACAAATGCATTAACATACGCAGAACATGCAGAGTCGACTTAGGGTGGTAGACATTAGCCAATTAACCATTGTTGTTAGTAGACCAAACAGTTAGTTGTCTTTCACGCTCTGGAATAACAAACACTCTGTGAACACTTGAGTGGCTGGTAGTGTCAACATGTTTTAATCTACACTTAAAACTGCTCATTTAAGCCTACCCCTGAACCTCGGACTGGCCGGTGCCAACTGCTTCTGCTTCTGATTCACAACTGACATTGTGACATTATCGCTGGTAATATATCAAATTGTTATACCTCAACAAAAAATACATGTACGCGATTGGTCCAAATCGCATTACGTGGCATTCACCAAGGTATCTCCAAGCTGTGTTTGCCCTTGGTTCACAAAATGTTCCCCTCAACGTTCGGCCTCAAGGCAACATTTTACGAACATCTGGCTAACAATTTTCAATGACGAGCTCAACGCCAGTCACTGTTTGTATAGAGTTTCTTGATTAAATCTGTTTCTACTCGGTGAACTTATCACTACTGGTACTGATAGAAAAATATCGGTCAGAAAGATGAACGAGACAAACCAGATGTTTTCCAGTCGTACTTCGACTCTGTCACCAGCGCTCGCTACAAACAGACCACACACAGACAGACATTGCCAGACCACCAGCGTTTTAAAAACACAACCACAATAAAACATGTCAGTAATAGTGAAACAAGAGACTAAAACTCGACTACGTTTGGGGTAATAAGTAAAACCCTTGCTCAAGGCTAAGTACTGCCTGCAGTATCGGACAGACAAAAAAAACTTGCACAAAAACCCACGTGCCCATGATGCTTGATCTTGAAATTCAATAGGCACCTCGAGGTTGTCAAAATAAATGCAAAATTTCATCAAGCTGAGTCCAGTAATTCATTAGTTATCATGTCAACAGAGAAAAACTCAGCTGAAAACAATACTGCAGTAACAACAACAGCAAGCCAAGAAGCAAAGTGCAGCACAGATAGCATCCACAGTAGGGAAGCCAACCTCAGGCATTAATGTCGTCCCCGGGGAAACGGGGACGAAAAAAGTTCATCCCCGGGGCCCCGGGGATCCCCGGGGACGAACTGTATGCTAATGTGCTTCGCCTGTTGTAAAGGCTAATCAGTTCTAGAGGCCAGGCGGCTGGCCTGCAGAACTGATTAGCCTACACGGAAGGCTAGAAATTTAATTCTTTAAAAGTTCTGTTTGCCAAGTTTCCAAAACTGCAAATGTTTAAGCAACTCTGAGCTCAGTGTCACTGACGAAAAATAGTCTGTACTGTAGGCCTAAGTTAGCAGTTATTCTCTTCCGCTGCTCGCCATGAAGCACTAGCCTAAAAGTCTTAGTTACTTGGGCACTGGCACTGTCTCTGCACTAGCAGGCCTACTAACAGCAGGCAGTCTGTGGATGCTGCCCAAGCCATGCTGTTGAGTCACCAGGCAGGCGACTCAACAGCACTCTGGGGTCTGGGCAACAAGCAGCAAACTCAGATATTACCTGCACTGCAGGACCTGTCTCAGCAGCTGCAGCTGCTCCTAGAGTGACTGCAGTCACGGCCCTCGGTATCTAACAACCGATCGCCAATCGCCGTGCTGCAGTGCAGTCCACATTTCAGCCACATTTCAGTGGCTCTGCTTAGTGCTCACAATAAAGACAGCACGGCTGGCTGCTAGGCAGAAAGATACTGCCGGGGTGGCTGGGGATCTGCTATCCGTCCCCGGGGTAAAAATCCGGGGACAGCCTGTCCGGGGCCCGGGGGATCGGGGCCCCGGGGTTGGCTTCCCTAATCCACAGTAATAAAGCAACTGACAGACTCTGGTTCAACCATTCAGCAACATCACAGGCTGAACCGTAGTTCAAGCCCTGTGTTAACGGCGACTTCTCTTTCCTATGGGAAAGCCAAAAATTCGACCCCCACAAAATCAAAACCCCTGACCCGATTGAGATAAAATTTGGCACGGTTGATTACGTCAGCAAGGGGACCCATCATGCAAAATTTTATGCAAATTCCTCCAAGGGGGGCTCCTCGGCAAATAGGTGAATTATACGCAAAAATTTTTAAAATTTACATATGCCTTTTTTTTCAACGCACCCACAGGTAAGACCCCTTAAGGGACTTTTATGCTTAATACGTCAAACGACGCGGTTCTGCACAAGGAAGTGCCTTTTTGTGGTTAGAAAAATAAAATTTAATATTTAACGTATTTATTCATAAAGTTACAATGGCGCATATGAGAAAAATTAAACAATTCTTTAAACGGTCATAGCTTTGGCTGTGTATAACATAGAGTCATAATTTTTAGTTCTATAGTATGGTTTTCGGGGATGGCCAATCTAACAGTGTTATTCAAATTTACCCCGGACTCTCCCTGATTGCCATGGCAACAAAATTTGGGACAAAATGGGCTATAACTCGGCTTCTGCTAGAGATATCTGCAAGATCTTTGCGTCTATTTTGGGTTTTTCAGAGTTAGGCCACTGAATGCTGCCAAAGAAATTTTGCCCGACTTTCCCTGGTTGCCATGGCAACGGCATTTGAGCCAAAATGGCTATAATTCGGATTCTGGAAGAGATATCTTCAAGATCTTTGCGTCTATTGGGAGGGTATGGCGACAGGTTATTGAATAAGGCCAATCTAATTCCACCACAACCGACCCTTGTTGCCACTTGAATGTCACGTGACCCCAAATCATCAAGATCATGATTGTATAATATCTATGGCCAGATATCTCCGTAACTGATCAACTGTAGGAAAACGTTATTTTACTAATAAAACAGCAAATATAAATGTATAAAACATAAGTTTATAAGTTTGTAAACAGCAACATCTAAGGACTTGCACATTGAAAACAAGCAAAAATCACAAAAGGTGATATTATTCAGCAGCACCCTGACACACAGTCAGTGGCGTTAACAAGTGCATAAACTTATGTTTTGTACATTTATTACCGATAAAAAACGATAGCATATTACCAACCATTAAATGATTGACCATTTTCATGGCTGTTGGCCGCCACTCGAGGTGACTGTTTATCAGTGGACACATCCGAAACAGCAGCAGCAGCAGCAGTTCGAGCAGGAGCTTCATTGTCACTCGACTCATTCTCAGAGCTGCTACTCGACTCCCTCGTCACTACCTGCAAACATACACACACACAGACAGACATACAGACACATAAACAGACATACAGACAGTACTCACAGTACCCAGTATATCCGCTACATGCACAGCTACTGGGGCCTAATTAAAACAATAAAACCCAGCTGATGCAAAGGGGAATGCGGAACAGCGGTGCACGTTTGAAAGCCCCGTGAGAACAAAATCTAAGCTCACCCCACACATCCTAGCAACGATGTTTCTTTTACGCTCGCCAGAAGGCACCAGACGGCACGACCAGCTGTACTGACTTAAAATTGCACATTTTCCCCACCCTCTCTCACTTAGTGCCCTCGCATAACCTTTTGAATTTATGGAAAAGCTTTACTGATCCTGAAACTAGAATCTGCCAGGCAGCCGATGGTTAAGATTTGGTGATCCTAGCTTGCACTGATTTTGACTGATCCACCCGTGTGATTGGTGAATGGACAGACAGAATTGCGATGACTAAGACGCACTACAGCAGTAGCTGCTGTTGCATGGAAAAACTTCCTGAAAATTTTTATGAAATCTTCTTAAGTTTTCCTAACTTATCTAAAGAGCTGCCCTGTTTTTTTGCGTAAATTATTTGTAGGTTTTCCTATATAGGTATTTTCGTAGATTCCATTTTCTTCCTAGACTACACTGTGTCCCAAAAAAAACATCCCCGACATTTTCAACTGTATCTTGAAAACCAATTATCAAATTTTAATAATTTTTGGCACAAATATTCCTGACACAACTTGCCATCAAATCACTGTTCAGTTTTCCACCTCACCTAATGTATGCTTCTGCACTACCTAGGGAAAGCAGATCAACCGAAATATGCATTAAAATAAATAGAAAATCTGAAAAAAACATCCCCAACATTATCAATCTTACAT